>CEUS01109067.1_pt1 | contig 33128 bp, 26 predicted proteins | sample 427031 | NCBI WGS metagenome assembly CEUS01 (sample SAMEA2622837, study PRJEB7988) | marine metagenome | biome: marine biome (ENVO:00000447); feature: marine epipelagic mixed layer (ENVO:xxxxxxxxx); material: "saline water (ENVO:00002010), including plankton (ENVO:xxxxxxxx)" | depth 140 m | reverse complement strand
TTTCGCAGCCCGCCGTGTCCCGAGGGCTCGGAGAGCCCGTTGCTTCAGAGACGTGGCTTATTCAGATGAGCTAGAAGCTGGACTCGCCCCTGGCTAAAGAGAGAGCTAGGGTCAACGCTCATGGCAGAGCGCGTACTCGTGACGAAATTAGGACTTGACGGTCATGATCGAGGGGTCAAAATTGTCGCACGGATCTTGCGTGATGCCGGGTACGAAGTCATATACACCGGTTTATTTCAAACTCCTGAAACCGTTGTTGCCGCAGCAATCGATGAGGATGTGTCCGCGATAGGAGTTTCGATGTTGTCTGGTGCTCATGAAGCCTTGCTTCCAATGGTCACTGAAGCTCTAAAAGAAGCTGGTGCGGATATACCGGTCATTCTTGGAGGGATAGTTCCAGAAGGCGATTTTCAGTCTATGTATGACGCTGGGATCGCGCGAGTGTTAACCCCAGGGGCGACAGCTGACGAAGTTGTCGAAGCTGTTAGTGGAGCGATTAAGGAATATCGGGATAGCTGATCTCCTGACACAAGCCTGCAGTGCTCTTGTACTCTTATCAACGTGATTATTGAACGATTTGGGGTTGTGGGCTGCGGCTTAATGGGATCCGGCATTGCTGAAGTAGCTGCGCGAAGTGGATGCGACGTAAAGATTGTCGAAGCTAATGACGGCGCGCTTCAGGCAGGTATGGAACGGATGGAGAAAAGTCTCGACCGTGCCGTCCGAGCTGAAAAAATTACCGAAGATGACCGCGCCCAGGTAATGGGAAATATTTCCTTTTCAACGAAACTCCCGAGCCTCGCTGATCGCCAATTTGTTGTTGAAGCGGTTATCGAACAAGAAGAGGCGAAAATCGAAGTGTTTCGCCGCCTAAACGATGTAGTTGACGATCCCGAAGCAATTTTGGCCAGTAACACATCGTCTATTCCGATTATGAAGCTTGCGATGGCCACGAATCGGCCTCAACAAGTGATTGGTGTTCATTTCTTTAACCCTGTTCCGGTAATGGGCCTCGTGGAGATCATCACATCGCTGTTGACAGGCGACAAAACAGCAGCGCTCTGTCAAGAATTCGCGTCAGATCAACTTGGCAAGAGGGTCGTGAGCAGCCAAGACCGGGCAGGGTTCGTCGTGAACGCATTGCTCATTCCATACATCCTTTCGGCTATTCGAATGATGGAATCAGGGTTTGCGAGCGCTGAAGATATCGATGCGGGCATGGTCTTGGGATGTAACCACCCGATGGGTCCTCTGGCTCTGTGCGATCTCATTGGTTTAGATACCACGATGGCGGTCGCCGAGTCTTTATACGAAGAGTTTAAAGAACAGCTATATGCGCCACCTCCTCTGCTCAACCGTATGTGTGATGCAGGGCTGCTAGGCCGTAAGAGCGGCCGAGGATTTTACCGATACAACTAAGGTTGTTGAGGCAACGTTCCCCGAACGTGTCGAGAAACGAACAACATGAGTGATGCGGTGACAGAAGGAATTGACGCTGAGAACGTGGCGTTATGGTTCTACGAACACGTCCCTGGGGTCAACCCACCACTTAAATATCAGCTAATCGCTGGAGGTCATTCGAATCTCACATACAGAGTCGAAGATCAAGACGAAAATATTTATGTTCTTCGTCGGCCGCCTTTGGGTCACGTCTTAGCAACAGCACATGATATGGCCAGAGAACACCGCATTATCAGCGCCGTAGGTAACACCGACGTCCCGGTACCTCCAACACTGGGAGTATGTGAAGACGATGAGGTTAACGGCGCACCCTTCTACGTAATGGAATATGTAGATGGTGAAGTCCTGCACAGCGACACCGAAGCAACTCTTGTTCCGGTTCCAGAACGCATGGACCTGAGTCGTCAAGCAGTCGAGGTCTTGGCAGAGCTTCATGCAATCGAACCTGAAGACATCGGGTTAGGTGACCTAGCGAAAAGAGAGGATTATCTAGGGCGACAGCTGCGTCGATGGAGTCGCCAATGGGAGCAATCAAAGACTCGGGAATTAGAGACCATGGAGGAGGTGCAAGATCTGTTGGAGCGCCGGAAACCGGAACAGATAGGCTCCACGATCGTTCACGGCGATTATCGGCTCGGAAACATGTTGACCAGATCTGGCCGCATCCTGGCAGTACTTGACTGGGAGTTGTGCACCTTGGGTGACCCACTAGCCGATGTCGGATATTTACTGAACAACTGGGTGGAGCCAGACGAAGCTCCGGCAGGTTCTAGCGCTCCGACACTCGCAGGAGGATTCGCTTCTCGGGAGGAACTCATGAGTTGGTATGAAATGGCCTCCGGACGAGACGTGTCGGGGGTCGGTTATTACCGAGCTTTCTCTTATTGGCGGTTGGCAGCCATCGTTGAAGGCGTCCTGAACAGGTACCTAAAAGGTGTGATGGGTGACCAAGAAGACGTAGACACCTCGGTTTTTAAAGAACAGGTCGAGATGCTTTCTACTGGCGCGTTAGAGCTACTAATCGAGTGATGTTTGTGAACAAAACCGTGAAGTAGTCGTCGTAACTCTGAGTTGATGACTGATGCAACCGAAGCCCAAAGCGCCGATATCCTCGACTCTGTGGATCGCGAAAGTGCACCGAGAGGTAGCAGATTTTTTGTTGGAGCTGTAATTGGAGCAGTTGTCGGTGCTCTGGTAGCGGGCCTCATTGTTGTGAGTCTGGGTGATCCGCAGCGAATATATGTAACCGAGAAAGTTGACACTACCCAAGCGGTGGCAGACCTTTTAGATAACCAGGCTCCAGTGACAGCAGTCGCGCTGGACGCGGAAACGGTGTCAGACCTGGCCACGACCCCAGAGGTCGAGAAGACAGACGCAGGCCGATTAGACGTCAAGGCGGTTTTGGCTGCTGTGGCGCCCACGGTGGTTCAAATAGAGGTCTCATCTGAGGATGGAATTTTCGGAGGAGGTCAAGGCACGGGCTTCATTATCAGTTCCGATGGGCAAGTAGTCACCAACGCCCACGTTGTAGAAGGCGCTTCGAGTATTAACGTCATGCTTTCTGATGGGACTCTCAAAACTGCTGAACTAGTACAGCAGGACCCAACTCGAGATCTTGCGGTTTTAAAAATCGAGGGCGAAAACCTCCCAGCGGCGAGACTCGGAAGGTCTGCTGACGTCGAAGTTGGAGACGAAGTACTTGCCATAGGAAATGCTCTAGGACTTGGTGATACGCCAACTGTTACTACTGGCATCGTTTCGGCCTTAGAAAGAGAACTTCAATTAACTGGCAGTCGATTGACGCGGCTCATACAAACCGATGCTGCTATCAACCCAGGCAATTCAGGCGGCCCGTTAGTCAATGCTAAGGGCGAAGTCATCGGAGTAAACACGGCGATCGCTGGTAACGCCGAAGGGATCGGGTTCGCTATATCGATCGATCACGCCCGACCAGTAATCGAAACCCTTCAAACAGGGGAAGTACCCAAGCGTCCGTTGCTTGGGGTCAACATCACCGACGTAGAAATGCTGGACGACACAGCGCGCGAGCAATACAACATTTATGAAGGGGTAGAGACAGGGGTAGTAATTGTTGCCCTAGTTGAAGACGGCGCTGCTAATGCTGCAGGCTTAAAGGTTGGCGAAGTGGTTACCGAATTCGATGGTCAAGAAATCGAATCGGTTCAAGACCTTGTAGGCGCTGTACGAGATAGTGAAATTGGGCGCACCGTGCGAGTGGAAGTAGTAGCTAACGACGGATCAATAAGAAAAGTAGATGTGGAGCTAGGTTTCACTGAAGGAGCAGGTGGCTGAGCCAGAAGTCAGCTACTTATTCGTCTGCCCGACATCGACGGCTATTTTTCGCGATACTTCTCCGTCATATCTATCTTTCAATAAACAGCTGGAGGCAGCATGTCTAACCGCACCTTTGACACTGGAACTGAAGACATTCGCACCGAAATTGCGGATGGCGTGATGACAATCACTTTGAACCGTCCAGAACGACGAAACGCTCTGTCAGACGCGATGTTAATTGGACTCGTTGCATCGCTTGACGATGCCGAAACTGCGACCGATGTGGGAGCAGTTCTGCTCACCGGCGCCGGGGGCGCTTTTTGCGCCGGTGGTGATGTAAAGGGAATGGCTGAGGCTGGAGGCGAAGGTGGAAATAGCGCCCTTCAATACGATGCGCGAGTTCACCTACAGCGACGTAGTCAGCGTGATACGGCTGGCAAGTTATATGAACTCCCCAAACCGACAATCGCTGCACTGCCTGGCCCCGCAGCAGGAGCCGGTTTGTCGATAGCCCTATCCTGCGATCTGAGGTACGGCTCACCTAATGCCATACTTACAACAGCATTTGCCCGAGTTGGGTTTAGTGGCGACTACGGCGGAACCTACTTCATGAGTCGACTAATAGGTTCGGCGAAGGCCCGCGAGCTGTATTTCTTATCTGAAATAGTTGACATGACAGAAGCAGAACGACTTGGGCTGGTCAACGGAGTCTTTTCTGAAGAGTCGTTACTGGAGGAAGTCACGTCAATCGCCAAGAGATTGGCTGAGGGGCCGACGGTTGCGTACAGATACATGAAAGAAAATCTCAACCGGGCGGTGAATGGCGAAATGGGTGAGTGCTTAGACATGGAGGCGGCACACCACATTCATTGCGGCCAAACCGACGACCATAAAGAAGCTGCGCAGGCCTTCGTCGACAAGCGAGAACCAGTCTTTAAAGGACGATAAGTCAGATAAACGCCGCACTTAATGCTCTGAATCGGGATACCTTCGAAATAGTGAGCGGCCGGACCTTTATACAAAACCCAGGACCCACCAATATCCCAGAACGAATCCTTCGGGCTATGGCTAGCCCGGCCGTTGACTTTGGGACTGAAGAATTCGGGGCGCTATTGGATTCTTCGTTGAATCGACTTAACCACTGCATGGCTAATTCTGGGCCACTGATTGGGTACACGAGTACGGGTCATGGTGCGTGGGAAGCAACAGTTACCAATCTGTTTGACGTCGATGCTCCGGTGCTTTTGTGTGACAGCGGCCATTTCAGCCACCGCTGGGGCGAAATGTGCGAAGCCCATGGTCTAGATGTCCATTGGTTCGAAACGGGCTGGCAAAGGGGTGTTGACCCCGATGCTTTGCGGGAAGTTCTGTCAACTGAGGCTGGCAAGAAAATCCAAGGTGTTCTAGTAGCCCATACAGAAACGTCCACCGGTGTTACCTCTGACCTAACGGCGATCAGGAAAGTACTCGAGGATTTAGACCATTCAGCATTGCTTGTCGTTGATTCCATCGCGTCTTTTGGCTGTACTCCCTTGGATGTTGACGAACTAGGTGTTGACGCGTGTTTGGCAGTCAGCCAAAAGGGTCTCATGATGCCCGTCGGACTTGCCTTCAGTGGCATTAGTGGGCGGGCAGTCGAAGTGGCTTACGCGAATTCGCGACACAGGTTTTACTGGGATTGGCGACGTCGACTTGAAGTTGAGGGTTATCGCATCTTTTGTGGGACGCCTCCGATTCATCACCTTTTCGGATTAAACGAAGCCCTGAACATGTTTGAAGAAGAAGGAGGGATTGGTGCGGTAACCGACCGGCACCAACATCTGGCTTCGGCTGTTCGAGCAACAGTCGAAGCGTGGAGTAGCGAGGGCGCGATTGAATTCAACGCAGTAAACGAACACGAACGGTCAGACAGTGTGACCTGTGTTCGCGTATCAGCTGATTATGACGCGAACCAAGTCATAAAGGTGGCACGGGAAAAGTACAACTTGACTATGGGATCAGGTATTGGGCCCTTGGCTGGTTCCGCCTTTCGGATCGGACATCTCGGAGATCTCAATGTTCCGATGGTCCTTGGAGCTTTAGGGGCCATAGAAACCTCGTTGCGAACGTGTCGCGTGCCACTAGGAAGTGGTGGTCTAGAGGCAGCCGCTCAACAACTAAGCGAAGCGAGTATGTAAGTGGTCTCCACAAATTCGATGACGGCCAGTGAACGATTAAGACTGATAGATCAGATCCATGATTCCTCGCTATCAATTGTTATCGCCGCAACAGGAGGCGGAGTGGCTTCAATATCAGATCTGCTGCTCGTCCCTGGCGCATCACGAACGGTCATCGAGGCGCTCGTCCCGTACTCATTCCCGGCTCTATCACGTTTGATCGGTTACCCACCAGATCAGGCGGTCTCCGAAGAAGTAGCAAAACAGATGGCTCTGGCGTGCTTACGAAGGGCTGAAGAACTTGTGGAGGGAAACACACCGATAGCGGGCGTTGCTTGTACCGCTGCCCTGGTAACCGATCGACAACGGCGTGGAGATAACCGTGCGCATATAGCCGTGGCTACTTCCGAAGGCCTGACTTTGACCAATATCGCGCTAGAGAAAGACCTGAACGATCGAGCCACCGAAGACCGAATCGTGTCCGATGCGGTGCTCAGAATGATTGGAAATACAGCAAAGGTCGCCCAATAACTGAGTGTGAGTAAGAATCGCAGTATGGCGCGACGCAGTAGACATCACATTCCACAACAATCGGACGAATTTGACGCTCAATGGTTTACTTCGACCATTGGCTCCAAATTCGAGGGCGTAGTGACCCACGTGGATACCGAGACAATTGGTGAGGGTGTTGGTTTCTTAGGTGAGTTGCATAGATGCACCTTGACTTGGCAGGGGGAAACGACAGGGCCGAGTTCGGTGATTTTGAAGATTCCATCGAAGGTGGCTAAGAACCGTTCTCTTGGCGAAGGTCTCGCGGTGTATGAACGAGAGATCCGGGTCTACAGCGAAATGAGTGACTGCTTAGGGATTCCGATGCCTGAATTCATTTATGGAGAATGCGACCCCAATCCCGCACCCTGGCTTGAAACGTTCTTTACCTTCCTTTTCCGGAAGCTGCCGGTTCCCGCAGTAAGCCGGGTGCTTGACCTCCTGCTACTGATAGGCGGGAAGAGTTCTCGGAGATATTTATTGATGATGGAAGATATCGATGATGCTCGGCCACCCACTCAAGTCGCGGGCGGATCCATTCAAGACACGATCGTTGGACTCGATTTGTTGGCTCGTTTCCACGCCCATAATTGGAATGAGACAGAACGTAGGGACTCCCAGCCCATTATCTGGAGCGTGGGACATGTGCCGAAAGTCGTGCAGGCTAGTTATCGCAGAAATCGTGATGCGTTTGTTGAACGTTTTGGTGCACTTATCGGTGAAACGATGGTCGCGAAGATGGACGAAGTTCAAGAGCGACTCCCCGAGTTATGCTCCCAATTGGAGCGAGACCCTTGGACGCTTTGCCACGGCGATTATCGACTTGACAATCTCATGTTTCGCTCTGACGGTCGAACAACCGTGCTTGATTGGCAGGGACTCGCTTGGGGACGACCTGGCTGGGAAGTCGCGTACTTTATTACCACCGCTTTGGAACCCGAACACCGCGATGAAGAGCAAATGATGTTGGCTCGGTATCACGAAACTCTGGTTGCTGCCGGAGTAGATAACTACAGCTACGAAGATTTGTTAGAAGATGTCACCATTTCCAAGGCGATTCTGGCGCACCGCATGGTTGCGGGGGATGATCTGTTAGACACTGAATTGGAAAACACGGAGAGCGACTTCATCGAGGTCCTCGTTAAGCGTGTTGTCGGGTGGGTGGATCTCGATGTTTAGCGCCCCCTGTTAACTAAAGAGCCCGTTACCTATTCCCTCAGCCACAGCTTCCGCCTCTACGTCCGCGAGTTCTGGCCACACTTCGAAGTTGTGTTCCCCTAAATAGGCTGGCGATAGCAAGGTTGTAGGCGGACGAATTCCATCTACTAAGACGGGAAACGTGTCGACGACGCGGTCACCGAATATTGGATGTTCGGTGTCGCGCCAGAAGCCCCTTGCGGAGAGTTGAGGGTCTTCGTTGACGAGGTCATGAGCGGTCTGGACCTTTCCTGCAGGAACCGCTATCGATTGCAGAAGTTCCACTACTGCGGACGACTCTTTGTCGCTGATCCAGTCACCTAGTACTTGGTCGATCATTTCTCTGTGAACTCTTCTTTCCTCCTCAGTTGCTAAAGGCCCGAAGAGGTCAGTGCTTAACAATTGGCGGAGGCGTTTCCATTGGGCGTCGCACGATGCAGTGACCGCTACGAAACCGTCTAGTGACGGGTACACCTCGTTGGGGACGTGATCATGTAAGCCGTCGCGGTTGCCTTCAGGCTGAGCTACAACGCCATTAGACAGACAATTGAGAGCCGCAGGACCAATCGAATAGGTCCCCACCTCTAATTGCGCCATGTCGATGTGTTGCCCGACGCCGGAAGCGTCGCGGGCGAGGAGAGCAGCCATGGTTGAGGTAGCAGCAGCAAAACCCGCCAAATGATCATTCAGAGAGAAACCGGGCCCCACATCACCTCGGTCATCAAAATTAGTTAGATGAGTAATTCCGCTAATAGCGTGAATAGTTGGAGCGTAAGAAATGATGTGGCTCCACGGCCCGTCGTGTCCACAGCCGGACATCGACACATAAATCAGTCGAGGGTTCCACTTCTTAACCGTTTCCCAATCGAGACCCCATCCGTCCAAAACTCCGGCGCTGTAGTTCTCGATCAGAACGTCACAATTCTCGATCAACCTACGGATGGTTTTGAGCGCATCCGGATGTTTCATGTCGAGAGTGGCGCTGCGTTTTCCGCGACCCCAGACGAAGTAGTAGGGGTAGTCGGGTCGATTTACTAGAGTGCTGTGCTCCTCGTTTTGCACCCGAATGACGTCGGCGCCTAAATCTGCCAACATCCGAGTCGCGAATGGGCCCGCTAATACCCAAGTTAGGTCCAGCACTCGCACCCCGGTTAGTGGAAGGGAAGGCTCTGCCTCTTCGACAGGTTCATCAATGACTGATTGGCCCGTTTGTGACCATCGCTCGATGATCGTTTCGATCGGAGTTTCTGCTTCTGGTGGGGGTTGAAGAGGAACCGATGGGGTGTGAGAAAAACGGACCAGATGCCCAGGTTGTACGACCGAAGAGGTCTGATTTTGGGCTAAGAATCCCCGATGCTCAAACTGTGGGCTCGAGCAGGCCTCATTGATGTCATGGACTGCGCCAAGAGCAACATGTCGTTCTTGTGCTTTGCCCCATAGATCCATAGCGTCGTGTGTCCGAACCCATTTCCGCATGGTGTCCATGGCATCGTCGATTTCTTCAAGTACTTCTTCCACGTCATATCCGAGCCACTGATGTCCTTCTTCGAAGCCTTCGTCGACCATCATCTGAAAGGCGTGATCTGGTGTTGGTGTAAGAGTGATCATCATGTGGCCGGTTCGACATTCGGCCAAGTCATATGCATGGAGCCAATGAAGTGCTCCTTGGCGCGGAGCTACTTTGGGCAGCGGAAGTACATCGTCGAAGAGCCACTGCATCAAGATGTTCTCAACAGATCCGCTCAAGGTTTCATGAATGGACAGATCGAAGTGCCTGCCGACGCCGTCCCTTCGAACTCTGAATAAGCCTGAAAGCGCGCATAATGAGGCCATGAAACCTGCGTAGTTATAGGCCTGACGCCCCCAGACGTTTAAGGGTTTCTCTGGTAAGCCTCCCACTGATAAGAAGCCACCTAATGCGGCGGCAGTTAAGTCAGAACCCACCCAATTTGCGCGAGGCCCGGTACGACCAAAAGGGGTTATTGAGACCTGCACTAGCCGTGGATTGTCATTGATTAAGTCGGTGTGGTCGATAGCTAAGGTGGCTAACTCTCCAGGGTCAGTGGTCTCGACTACTAGATCGGCTTCCTTTGCCAAAGTTCGATACGTCTGGCGGCCGAGTTCTGTTGTTAGGTCAATAATGTGACTTTCTTTTCCGCCGTCATACCACCAGTCAAGGACGCCTCCGTTCTCATCTCTCATAGATTGTCCCGGGGAACCTTGGTTTGTCACCCTGACCACGTCAGCACCGAACTCCGTCAGGAGCTTGGTCGCGAATCGTCCTGAATCACCGGTTAGATCAATGACGCGAACACCTGTCAGTGCGGCCATCAGTCGATGAAAGTCTCGGCAAAAGATCCAAGGACATTTTCGATTTCCGTGACATCGCCAGTGTTGCAGGACAGGACAAGGTCAGTAACCCCAACCGCTTCGTAGGCTTCGATCAGTTGAGAGTCAACGCCATCAAAATCGCGACGGACCTGGACTGGAAACGCATCCATGGAGCGCCCGGACGACTCCGCTTCATCCCGGATGAAAGTCAGCCGCTCCGATATGGCATCGGGGGAGAGGCCGAGTGGATGCCAACCGTCTCCTAGTTGTGCAACACGTCGTAAAGCTGGAGCGCGGTTGCCGCCGATGACTATTGGCGGATGAGGTTTTTGTGATGGTTTCGGAGAGGTCACGACATTTTCGAAAGTCCAGTACTTGCCCGCGAAACTTGCTTCTGTTTGGGTCCAAAGGGCCAGCAATACCTGTATGAACTCGTTGCTGTATTGACCTCGGTCTTGATATTCGGACCCCAAAATTTCGTTCTCTTCGGGCAGGCTGCCGACACCGAGGCCAACAGTGATTCGCCCCTCGGACAAGTGATCCAAGGTTGCGAGCTCCTTTGCTAAAACCATGGGATGGAGATACGGCATTACAAGAACACTGGTACCGAGAGTGGCAGTTTGTGTTTGAGACGCAAGCCAAGTGAGCGTGATCAGCGCATCGTGGTACGGGGCTTGACCCAGACGGTCGTGGACATACCCGACGTTGATGACGTGGTGGTTCACCCATAGCGAGTCGAATCCAAGTTGTTCAGCGGCCACTCCTAGTTGGACAACTTGTTGAGGGTCAGCCACACCGAAATTGTTGGGGAGAGTGAATCCAAACTTCATTGGTAGTTCCTTTCTAAACGGCGCAATTTGCGGCAAGGCTAGCTATGGAGGTCCCCCTCCGCGGCTGTCGAATTTGGTGACGGTCTAACCCGTTAGTTGTGTAGCCAAACGACAGACCGGTGCTTGGGTCACAAAAGGCAATTTGGCCTCCAACACCATTGTGTCCGAAGGCGTTCGGCGAGACCGTGCGACCCAGTCCTCTTCGATTAGTTAGACCATCGTCGCCAGCTAAAATTACTCCCAAACCTCGGTTGGCTGGAACCCCCATGGGATCGGGCAAATTATTGTGTACCTGACCAACGGCATTTGTGAGCATGCGCGGTTCCCATAAATTGTCGGGGTTGTGCAGAAGTGCTTGATAGAAAAGGGCTAGATCTGCGGCGCGGCCATATCCGCCGCCGCCTGGGACTCCGACTTCGCGTGTGTCTGGGTCGTTGAAACGAATAATCGTTTCGTCGGTCACTTCGCTTGGAGGCATTTCTCGTACCCCGAAGACAGCTTCCAGCTCATCTGGAGTTGCTTCGCCCTCACACAATGTGAGTTCCGCCATGTCCTCTTGTTGATCCGAATCAAATCCGAGTATCCGCGGTATGCCGAGCGGCTCCGATACACGTTGATGAACTGCGTCGGTGTGTGAATCGCCCGTGATTTCCGTGATCACCTCCGCAAGAACCCAATGGGCGCTCGTGGGGTGGTATTCGTAGCGGCTGCCCGGTTCCCAGTTAAGCCGCCACTCAGACATTCTTCTTCGACGACTTTCAGAATCTGACCACACCTCGGGGCCCATAGGTGCGTGAGGAAAGCCGGAGGTGTGCAGCATCACCTGCTCCAGAGTGATGCGTTCTTTCCCGTTCTCTGCAAACTCGGGGATGAGTGACGAAATAGGGGTGCTCAGATCCAAAGAATTTTCACTCAAGAGTTGCCAAACCGCGGCGGCAACGAACGGTTTGGTTGCGGAAAAGAAACAGTATCTAGTTTCGGGTTTCGCATTCCCGATCGTTTGGTCTACGACAATTTCGCCTTCGAATCCGATGGCAAATTGGCAACTAGGAAGAAGACCCTCGTCCACCTCCCGAGAGCAGCGTTCAACCAGCTCAGTGACTCGATCGTGATCAATGTGGTGTTTACCCATCCCCTTGGCCTACCACTGACAAGCCTGTCGCGTCTTGAAAACTGGGGTGAGCTGGTGAAGGGAGACTTACTAAACTTGCGTTTAGTAAGTACTGACAATATGCTTTGAGCGATCGTCTGGAAGGGGTCCTCGGCCAACCAGGTGCGGCCTGATGACCTTGACCGGGCGTGACCGTTGGTGCCGCTTTCCACGGGGGAGGCGCCAACAGCAAAGGGGGGAAGCTGCGCTGCGTTAAGTGGCCAGCTACCGATCTACCCCAACGCACGGACAGCGATGGACCGGGCGCCCGAAATGGGCGTCCGGTCCTTTGACTGTGAGACAACCAGCATCCAACGGCTACGGTCCATGACAGACGAAACGAGGTTTTTGTGGCCAATGAACAGCAGATAGATACAGAAATTGAATTTGGTCTGGCAATGCGTCGTGCCGACAAGGTGGCAGAGCAAGCACAGGCAATCGAAAATCTCGGGTATGACTATGTCACCACAGGTGAACACGTCTTCTTTCATGTCCCATGTTCGAATGCCTTTATCTCCCTGGCAGTAGCGGCAGGCGCGACCACAACGCTTAAGTTGATGTCAACAATCACGCTGCTTCCTTTGTATCCAGCAGTGCTGGCTGCGAAACAGGCAGCAGCACTTGATGTCGCATCCGGTGGTCGCTTCCATATGGGCATCGGAGTAGGCGGTGAATTGCCTCGTGAATTCGAAGCTTCAGGCGTTCCAGTTTCCGAACGAGGCGCTCGAACCAACGAAGCCCTCGAAATTATGAAGCTTCTTTTTAGTGAAAACGACGTTCATTTTGATGGAAAATTTAACCAACTATCGGGTGTAACACTGGAGCCCAAACCTCTGCAACAACCATCGCCGCCAATATGGATATCCGGTCGAAAGGACGCCGCATGGCGTCGAGCTGCACGGTTCGGTACAGGATGGCTGCCCTACATGTACACACCAGAGATGCTCGCCGAATCGAATCAAGCAATCGCTAAATACAGATCTGACGAAGGTAATCAATCTCCTGTCGATCCAGGTCTATTTATTTTCTTTTGCTGCCACGAAGACAATGCGACTGCAGTTGAATACGCGAACCAGCGATTATCCAAGCAGTACAACCAAGACTTCACTCAAATGATTGACAAATATGCGATTGCTGGTGACCCCGATCGCTGCGCTGAACGACTTCGCGAATATATAGACGCAGGAGCTCGGACGATCATCCTGAGTGCCGCGTCGCCGATGAGTTACGTAGAAGAAGCCGAAAGTTTCATGGCACAGGAAGTGCTTCCTCGATTTCGACCATGAGTGCCAACCGACCAGAATGAAGGAGGCCCGAAATGCAGCTAGCGAAGCAGTTCTTTGAAACGACGCTTAACCAGCAAAGAATTTTAGAAATGGTGGAGACAGGCGATTGGTCAGAGAGGTGTTTTGACTCAATGATTGACCACTGGGCTAAAGAACGCGGGGATCTGATTGCTGTCACGGACCGTTACGGTGAAACGTCGTGGAGTGATCTAGCTACACAAGTCGATGAAGCAAGTCGTGGATTACTGGAACTTGGTGTCAGACCAGGTGTTGTGGTTCAAGTCCAACTGCCCAACTGGCACCAATTCTTGGTGGCCGTGGCTGCTGTAGAACGCATAGGTGGTGTAATTAACCCAGTTGCTCCTATCTTTCGAACGAACGAAGTCCTAGTCATGAGCGAATTGGCGCGGCCGGCTGTCGTCATCACGGCGACAGAATTTCGCGGCTTTGAGCTAGGACTAATGCACACAGAGCTAAGAGAACGCTGTCCTTGGGTCAAAGAGATAGTGACTGTTGGAGAACGTCCAACAGTTGATGCTTTGACTTGGCAAGACCTGCTCGAACAAGGACGATTCTCGTCCTATGACCGGGCGGCCGTAAACCTCTTGAGGGCTGGCAGCCATGATGTTTGTGAAGTCATGTTCACTTCAGGAACAACAGGCCAACCTAAAGGAGTTATGCACACGCAAAACACGCTAAATGCGGCTGTTGATTGTTTCGTTGAAACAGTGTGCGAAGGTGTCACCTCACCGATAGGGGAGGTGGATGGCCCGGGGTACACCTTCCATATGGCATCAACACTCGCCCACCAAACGGGGTACCTCTTCGGTATTCGGGCTCCCCTTACCTTGGGGGGACATGTCGTATTGCAAGATGTTTGGGATCCCGCGGAGTTTGTTGATTTAATCGAATCGCATCAAATTCAGATCTCCATGGGGGCAACGCCTTTCTTGGCAGACGTGTTAGGAGTTCCACAGGTCGAGGAGCGGAACCTCGCGAGTTGGAAACGCTTTGTTTGCGCTGGAGCCGCAGTCCCTGAACCGGTCTTAGAAGACGCAGATGCGCGACTGCCTTGCGTGGTCCTGCCCGGTTGGGGGATGACTGAGTGCGGCCTACTGACCGTAGGGCGCCCTTCTGACTCGTTGACCATGCGTCTCACCGATGGGAGACCGCTTCCCGGTAACGACGTCCGAGTTATTGATGAACAACGACAACCAGTAGTTGGAACTGAAGGTGACTTGCAGTGCCAAGGATCATTGCTGTTTGCCGGTTATGTGCAAGGTCGAGGGTTGACCGAAGCATCTTGGGACGGACCATGGTTTGAAACTGGTGATCGGGCAGTGATGAATGATGATGGTTCGATTCGAATCACCGGTCGTTCAAAAGACATCATTATCCGCGGTGGTGAAAACATCCCGGTGAAAGAGATAGAAGACCTTCTTCTGCGCCATCCCCAGGTAATGGGCGCAGCGATAGTTGGAAAACCAGATGAACGCCTAGGAGAAATCGGTTGCGCGTTTGTCCTGCCTTCTGGCAACCCACCAACTCTTGATTCCCTGATTGAATTCTTGGAAGCACAAGGCATGACCCGCCAATTCTGGCCCGAAGACATTGTCATTGTTGAAGAATTCCCTATGACTCCGAGTGGCAAGGTCCAGAAGTACAAGCTCCGCCAACAGTTTTTGTAGCACCGACAGGCACTCGTTCCGTTCCCTAGCTTTTTGCAGGAACTATCCCCTCGGCTGTATAGGTAACAGTTGGATCCCAAAGCAGCCAGTCATAGATACCCAGAGACGCGGCAGCATCTATCTGTGCCTTTACTTCTACTGGCCCGTAAGGGACTCTCATCGAAAAGTCTTGGAGCCAAGGCACCAACGCTGTGTTAGTGCCATCTAGGACGCGTTGAAAGTCAGCCAAAGAGGCTCTTGTAATGTCATATGGCTGCGCTTCTGGATGGGTGACCCCGTATTCACCGCGGGACCAGTGAGATGGGTAAACCATCGGCGACACGTAATCGACGTATTGAGCCATGCCAGCCACATCTTGAGCGATGAATTCACCCCTGGTGGCCGAAATACCAAAAACCGAAACTCCCTGAAATACACCGAACTCTCTGAGAATGGATTGAGATTGCCGCAGAAAGTCAACGATAATCGGCGAAGGATCATCTAGACCGACGCCTGGTATATACATGCCATCAAGACGACCCTCTGGTCGCCGCATGTAATCCCACAGCACGTCATCGATACCTGCTTCTGCGGCCTCTCGGGCGATATCGAGGTTGTATTTTTGTACTCCAGGATTTTGAAAGTTAGTGAAGCCGCCGTACTTACTCAACGGTCTGCCATCAGATGTTTGGATCACCCAGTCCTGATCACCCTTCGCCCAAGCATGCTTAGCCAGAATCGGATCGCGGAACGCCACTATGCGACCTATCACACGCACATCCAGCGCATGTAGTTCTTCAATAGCAGCGCGCAGATTGAAAAGATTGTTTGCCGATCCAATCTCTATCGCGAGAGGCACGATGCTGTCATAGCCAACGACACCGCTTTCGTTCTTAAGACTGATTTCGACGGCGGTGACTTTCCCGGCCTCAATCAAATCGAGTACAGAGTTTTTGAGACCTTGATGCGCCCACGCAGCAGCGCTCACATGAACTCCCTGAGTTCTGGGGTAAGCGATCGGGACGATCATGTTGAACGTGCTTGTGTTGCCAGCTCGATCAATTGCCAAGATTGAAACAGGTCCGGCCGGCGGTTCGTCAAGTTCCAAGATGAATGACCCATCTCGGGTCTCTATTGGCACTCCGCCAACTACCAGAGTCGCCCCAGGTTCGGAGGTGCCAGCAATAGTGACCGGTTCATTCATCGGAACGGGTTCTAAGACTTCTGGTAAACCAATCACAGGCGGAGTGCCATCAACGCTGAAGTCGATAGAGCGAGACACTTCACCGTAGAGTCGTCTCTTCACAATTAACTCAAGTGAATGGTCACCTTCAGTTAACGGTGGGACCACCCAAACGATTCGGTTCCCATATCTTTGAACACCGCTAACAGGGAAGTCGTCTAACAACAGTTGAGCTGACCGAGCATTCGCCCCAGCCACAGTGAAAGAAATCTGCGCTCCCTCAATTGAAGTTGGCTGCAGGGCTACACCATCCTCGATACCCCCAATTTCAATAGTCACCTGCCGAATTGTGATCAACATTAAAACTATTCCTGCAAGTGTCACTAAAGAGGCTGCAGCTAATAAACCCCAGCGGCGACGCGATGGTGGCTGTTGTGGGACTTGGAGAGGGAAGATGGGGCGGCGAACTGCTTTGCGGTTTTCACGAGTTGGACGAGGCAGCGTCCTTGCGTAAACGGGAGCTTCCTTCTTCACTGGTCGCCAGGGAAAGCCCCACCCTTCGGCAGGGTCGCCACCGTCTTCGTCGGTTCTAGAGATCGGCTCGCCCTTCGCCAATGACGGACCAACTTGTCGACCATGAGAAGTAAGTGACCAGCGACCTTCGCCTAGCCCCGGGGTGTGTGGCATGGGGACTGCGAGATCAGTTCGGTGAAGATGATCCAGTGCGTTCAGGACATCTTCGGCTTCGAGTCCTGTGGCAACTGAAAGCTCGCTGGGCAAGGCTGTGCCATCACGCGACAACAGATGTCGCAGCACCAACTTGTGTTGCGGGGCCAGCAACGGCATCAAGACAAGTTAGTGGCGGAAACGGCAATAGTGACATCGTTGTGCAAGTACAAAGACGAAAGCCCGTACCAGGTGTAAGTTCCATGTCGTGGATGAGGAACAGCGCGAAGTCCTTGATTGGGGTAATTACGGTTTGGCATCTCGTGCCCTAGCCGGGCTAGTTGCCGAAGATGGCTATCAACCCGACATCGTTCTTGCGATAGCTAGAGGTGGACTTTTCGTTGCTGGTTCACTGGGTTATGCCTTATCGGTGAAGAACCTATATGTGATGAACGTTGAGTATTACACCGGGGTTGATGAACGACTTGACGTGCCTGTTGTGCTGCCTCCGTATGTCGACGTAGTAGACCTGAGGGACACTCGAGTTTTGATTGTCGACGATGTAGCGGACACCGGCCACACGTTGGCGTTGGTCCGGAACCATTGTCTTGATGAAGTCGCCGAAGTCCGCACCGCTGTTCTCTACGAAAAGTCCCGTTCAGTTGTTCAATGTGAATACGTGTGGAAGTACACAGACCAATGGATCAACTTTCCTTGGTCAACCGAACCACCGCTTGTCGAACCCGGAGACGGCGTCACAGTCCTTGACGCGTGAGAGATGAAATCAGTGTGCCTCTCGTGTTCGGGGCGACATTCAACTTTCGTGGGTAGCAGTGACTGTTGTCGTGATGCCCCCGCGTACCAGCCATTCTGTGACAACAGTCATTGTTCTTGGCGACAAAGCTGAGACCAGGTCATCAAGAATTTGGTTGGTAATGCCTTCGTGATGGACACCTTCATCTCTAAAGCTCCAGAGATACATTTTCAACGACTTCAATTCCACGATGAGTTCATCAGGGATATAGGTAAGTACCACCGTTGCGAAGTCGGGCTGTCCCGTGACGGGACAGAGGCAAGTGAGTTCTGGTGTTTCACAACGAATCTCATAGTCCCGCCCCGGTCGAGGATTGTCTAGAACTATGAGTTCTTTTGATGGTTCACTTGGCATTTCAAGTGCTCCCTTAAAGTTCGTACGATGGGATATGACGCTACCGTTCGCTAAAGCCGCCGACGAGGCTATAGCGACCTAAGAAGGAATCACATGACATCACAACTGGTGATTCGAGAAGCTGAGACTTCAGATTACGAGTCAATTGCGAATCTTACGATGGCCGCTTACAAACCACTTTTTGACGGTGCAGGTCTTCCTGAGGATTTGGGGTGGTATGGCGCGGAACTGCGAGACGTCACCGGGAGAGCCAGTCGCGCAATGATCGTCGTGGCAGAAATAGATGACCAAATTGTTGGAAGTCTTGCCTATCACCATGACTATGCCGAAGAGGCCCATGAAGGAAACCCTCAAGATTGTGCAGGATTTCGTGTCCTAGCCACTGACCCGTCATATCAAGGCCAAGGTATTGGAGAAGCACTAACTCGATGGTGCATCGACAAGGCCAGGTCTGACGGCCGATCTGCTCTTGTCCTAAATACGACTGACTATATGGAGGCAGCTCAACGTCTCTACCGTAGGCTCGGTTTTGAGCTGTACCCCGAGATCAGCTACCGCATCGGAGGCCGGCAGCCAGTAGAGGTATTGGGCTTTCGTTTAGAGCTAAGGGATTAAAAGTTGAGCAATCGTCGTACCATCATTATCACCACATGCGTTTTGGTTGCCGTTGTAGGAGCAATGGCGGCCTACGGCGCATGGAGAGTCCTGTCCGCCGCCCCAGAGGAAGTCTCTTTGGATGCTGCAGTTGCCGCGGTAGAGGAGGAACAAGCTTCTGATGATGGCGTCGAAAAAGTGGCTGACACCGCTGACGCCCTATCTCGGGATGGTGTTTGGTATGTCGACACGGACTCAGGCAGCTTCAGCTTCGAGGAGGCTTCGGGATCCTTTGTTGGTTTCAGGGTCAAGGAAGAACTTGTCAAGATTGGAGACATAACGGCAGTCGGGCGGACAGACCAAGTCGAAGGCGAATTATCGATTCAGAATGGTCAGCTGGTTTCAGTTTCGGTCACTGCCGACTTATCGGCCATTGTCACCAATGATTCGCGACGAGACAACGCGGCACGCAACGCCATGAACGTGAGAGAGAATCCCATAGCTACCTTCGTTCTTGATCAACCTGTAGACCTGCCCGAGACCGACGGATCGCAAATAGCTTTGCAGGCCAAAGGTCAACTGACAGTTAACGGAATAAGCAAAGCGGTGATGTTTGAACTTGAAGCCAAAGCTGTTGCGCGATCCATTGTGGTTGTGGGCCAGACGGAAGTCATTTTTGCTGATTATGACATAGCGGTCCCGTCCGCAAGCATTGTCGTATCAGCTGAAGACCGCGGTGTAGTGGAGTTCCAGTTACTGTTTGTTCGCCGCTGAGCTGCTATTCACGCATCATCTCTGCGCGACCCATGCCTTCACCGTCAAGGATTTGGTCGTCGGCCAGATCGATCGTGACCTTTACCAATTCACCGGTGAAAACATTCGGGGTTTGGTAGTGAGATACACCAGTGCCGCGATCCAGACCGATATCAAGTCCGGACCAAGAAATCATTAGGAAGAAAATATTCTCTGTTTCGTGGCTAGCAACAACTTGACCATCAATCATCAAACTCCCCACGCCCCTAGTTCCGGTTGAAGAACGCACCATATGAAAGCCGAGACTTTCCGACCCTTGAGGGACGGGATCAGGCGAACGAACCATTTGATGGCTGCCACCGATATTGAGGTCATGAACTAGATGGCCCTCACCATCTATATAGAGGCTGTAACCAGAGGTGGCGTCTCCGTGCGCAATTAAGACACCGGAGACATCGGACTCGGTCGGCTTAACTAGCGCCTCTAAACGATAACTACGACTTCTGAGATCGGGTGCAACATCGCTGGGTAAATGACCCATACCTTTCCAAAAGGTGAAAAATTTTCGACCACCCAGGTGACGTGCGGCATTTTCGGCGAAACGTTCAGCGAAACGGTCGTCAAGTGGTAACACCTGATGCATGCGCGCCTGTTCCCACCACAAATCAACCATTTCGTTGAGGAGTTCAGGTTCAGTTTGCGAGCGGTCTTTGGTTTCGTTGAAGTCGTCAAGAAGGTTGAAAAGTTCCCATTTGTCATCTTCGTATGATGTGCCAGGGGGGTGGTATGCGACTGCTTTCCACCCATTGTGAACGATTCCTCTGTGGCCGAACATCTCGAAATATTGGGTTGTCTTTCCGGATTCAGCTTCGGGATCATTCAGAGTCGAAGCGAAACTGACCCCTTCGATGGGCTTTTGTTGCACTCCGTTGACCGATTCAGGAGCGTCAATGCCTATGCAATCAAGCAAAGTAGGGACGATGTCACTTGCGTGACAAAATTGATCTCTTAGGCCCGGATGATTGATGCGGCGCGGCCAATGAACGACTAAGGGGTCTCTCACACCTCCACCATGGGTGTTTTGCTTGTAACGACGTAACGGGGTGTTCGCCGCCATTGACCAACCCCATGGGAAATTACTGTGAGTATCTGGCCCACCAATATCACCTATTCGGTCAAATTTGTCTTCCATGGACTCAGGAAGTCCGTTGTATGGCCCCATGGCATTGACGAAACCAAGTGGACCTCCTTCCTGGCTTGCACCGTTGTCAGAAAGAACCATGATCATGGTGTTATCGATTTCACCCGAGGTCTTCAAGTGATCGATGAGTCGCGCTAAGTGTTGGTCGGCGTGATGCAACATCGCTGCGTAGGCAGCTTGAAGACGTGTCGCCACTCGCCTGGTCACATCATCAATTTCTGACCATGCTTCGACGAAATCATTTCGGGCCGGTAACTCTGTTCCCTCAGGGACCACCCCCAGCTCTATTTGCTTAGCTAATCGTTCAGTCCGTTCCACATCCCATCCGCGACGAAACACCTGGTCGTAGTGATCGATTAATTCCCTTGGGGCCTGGTGGGGGGCGTGACATGCCCCAAGCCCGATCAATGTCATCCAAGGTGTTGCTGGGCTGCTGGCCGTGTGCGAAGCGATGAATTCAATGGACTTATCGAAGAGGTCCTCCGTTAAGTGGTATCCGCTCCCAAAGTCGCCTGGTGCGCTTATGTGGCTGTTGTCGAGAACCAACTCCGGCGAATAGTGGTCTGTTTCGGCGTCAAGGAAGCCATAGAAACGGTCGAACCCTCTCCCCAGTGGCCAGCCGTCAAATGGCCCGGTAGGACCAGATTCGGTCAAAGGCGTTACGTGCCATTTACCCACCATGTAGTTTCTGTAGCCCTGAGGTCTCAGAATTTCAGCAAGGGTGCCTGTGTCTCGACTGATTTTGCCTCTATATCCGGGATACCCGCTATCGAAGTTAGCTAGACAACCCACACCAGTTGAATGATGATTTCGACCGGTTAACAGGGCTGCTCTAGTTGTCGAGCACATAGCAGTCGTGTGAAAGCCCGTATAACGGAGGCCGTTGACTGCTAGCTGGTCAATTGTTGGAGTGGAGATAGGAGATCCGTAACAACCGAAATCAGAGAAGCCGACGTCATCGAATAGAACTATTAAAATGTTGGGGCTGTCTTGTGGTGGGGTTGGACCCGCCGGCCAGTTTGGGATGATGTCGGTATCTGAACTCACGTGGAGAATCCTAGAGATGATCTCGGGTATAGAGAAGTGAGGACCTATTAGAACAGGTGATCTCTCAAGTCATGCGACGCTGTTGGTGTCTCTCAGATTCCACGCGGCAACAGAGGCAAAAGTGAAAGTGATCGCCAACACTACGTAAGTCAAGAGGTAAGAATTGGTGAGATCCGCCAATACACCGCCGGTAATTGGTCCGAGTACTGAAGCGGGCCCATAAAAGATCGTCATCGCTCCAAAAACAGCGGTGAAATCTCGCTCATCTACCTGATCGCGGACGAAGGCGGCCGTTAACGGCGGCACTGCCATGCCTGCCATTCCGTAGAGAGCAGCTGCCAGGGCCGCAGTCCACATTTGTCCAGCAAGAACCAACACACAAGTGACGGCACCGATAGCTGTGACTAGGCACATGGTTCGTGGACGTCCCAGCCGGTCGCTCAGGCGACCAAAAATAACTGCGCCGACCACACCTCCAATTCCCATTAGCGCCCACAAATTCGTAGTAAACCCCCGTGACATATTGTGATCGTTTTCAAGAGATAGGCCGAAGAATTGGTACCACGATGCGGCTACGAACGCGAAAGCCATGTAGAAGAAAACAGCTGTTTTCCATGCTTGTAAACGGGTGATCGCTTTGATGCCAGCGCCGCGAGGCAATGGTGGTGAAATGTCTTTACGCAGTGCAACGTAAAGAACAATGAGAATCCCAACTGCGGCCACCATTTCTAGAAGCCACACTTCGCGCCAAGCACCGGCATCGTTGACTACGTCGCGAAGGGCTGACGTAGCGAAGGGAATGAATATGGAGCCGACAGCCATAGTTGCAGTTAGAGAGCCCATCACGGCGCCTCTCTTGGCGACAGGAACATTTGCTGTCGCGATGACCGGCATCGTCAACCAGATTCCTGCCCCCCCAAACCCGGCCAAGGCTGTACCAATCATTACTTGACTAGTTGTCGGAGCGGTTCCCAGACATAACAAACCCGCCGTGACTACCCATAAGCCGCATTTCAATAAAACAGCCGGCGCTACTCGGCTCGCCAGATAGGTCACGGCAACAACACCAACCAAGTACGCCGCCATGTTTACTGACCCCGTAGCGCCGGCGGTTGTTGCAGTCAGCTCCAAATCATCGGAAATTGCAGGAAGAAGGAGTGGCATGGTGCTGCGACCAAAGGTGTGTGACACCACGCCTGCAAGAGTTATGAGAACAACCCTTAACCAACTCATTTCTGAGCAGGGTTCAACAACAAATATTGCTGGTGAACGGCTGGCCTGCCGAGGTGAGAAACCCGAACTTGTGGCGGGACTCATTTTTTGCGTCACCAAACCGCCCCCGCGAACCACAACGCCACTTTGGTGTTGCCCTTCTCATCACCCTACGATTGTCTTCGTGCCCGTGTACTCCTATCGCTGTCATAAATGTGCTGAGACCTTCGACCAGAGAAGACCTATGTCTGAATCTGGTGAACCCGCGATCTGCCCAGTCGGACACTCCGGAGCCAGACGACAGTTGTCGACATTCGCTTCGGTTGGAGCAGGGCAACAGTCAACTGCTGTAAGCGAAACAGGATCATGGACCGGCCAAAATGGTTGTTGCGGTGGGGGATGTCATTCGCACTAAGCAATACGTTCGGCTGAACTATCGCCGTCCGGTGTCAGTGTCCGCTGTCGAAAGCCACTGGGAGACTTTCCGGTCCCCAGATTCCATTTTCTAGAGGCTTCCAAGTGACCTCGCCGTTGAGTTTCAGATTGGGTAATCGGTCCGCGACGACTGTAAAAGCTTCTTGGAGTTCAGCCCGGGCTAGGAAAGCACCCAGGCAATAATGAATGCCACTCCCGAATGTCAAATGAGGAGACCCGGCCTCACGGGTAATGTCGAAAGCTAACGGTTCGTCAAATTTTTCGACATCGTGATTGGCCGCAACAAAGTTCGGGAAAATGAGAGTCCCCTGAGGGAACACGAAATCTTTGTAGACGATCTCTTCGCTCGCGTAACGGGCTGTGCCGCGCACAGCACCGAGGTAGCGCATTACTTCTTCTACCGCTTGTGGAGCAAGTCCCTTCTCTTCGCGAAGAAGATCGAACTGGTCTGGGTGTTGTGCGAATAAAGCCACGGCACAACCCAACTGATTTCTCGTCGTGTCAGTGCCCGCCAACAATATTGCGTTCGCCATCGACAAAAGCTCGTCAGTAGAAAGTCGATCGCCTTCTTCCTCAGCGCTAATCAAGTCACTTAGAAGGTCATCTTGAGGTTCAGACCTTCGTTCCGCGATCAGATCCAGCATGTAGGCGTCCATCTCATCGCTTGCAGCGATAATTGCTGGTGCATCCTCAGCCAAGTTGCCATTGAACAACTTGAAGATGTCTACAGCTAGCCGACTGAAAAGCTCCCAGTCCTCGCGAGGAGCACCGAGTAGTTCACAGATGATTGGAATCGGATACGGCTCACAGACATCACCCACAAATTCTGAATGACCCACTTTGCACACTGGATCAAGTAGTTCGTTCACCACATTTCTCATAAAGGGCCGCAATCGATCTGCTGATTTAGGAGTGAACGCTGGGCTTACGATCCGCCTAATTCGCTGATGATCTTCACCTTCGGTAGAAAGAATGCTTTTACGGTTAGACCGGTTTGACCACTCAGCGCTCTCATAATTCTGAGTCTCGGCAATCAAAGACAAAGCACTAAACCAGCGTCGATCGCGAAGCATCGCGGCGCAATCATCGTGGCTGGCTATCACGTATCCAAGATCACTTTTGGCGATCCAATGATCCTTGCTCAATTGATGAAGCCGGGCGCGTCGCTCTGACTCAGAAAAGGACAAATCTGTAGTGACGATTGGCAGTTCGGCGTCGCTAATCAGTGTCGGCATTTCGTCAGCCTAGTAATTCAGACGTTTCTTAAGAAAACTGTGGGAGAGGAAACAGCAAAACGTCAGCGGTAAGGCTACGGTCGCATCCATGTCGCATCCTTCCATAAGTACTCGCCGCGTCGACAAAGTCGTTTGTATCTCAGTTGATGATGGGCGTGCCAACGCATTCTCTCCGTCGTTACTGGTTGCTCTTAGCCAAGAACTAGCTGAGGCAGAAGCTGACGCTGAAGTAGGAGCGGCTGTCATTGCCGGCAACCAAAAAGCATTTTTCGCCGGATTTGATCTGGACGTTATCGGCTCGGGGGACTCCAAAGCCATCGCCGAAATGACAACAGCAGGCGGAGCCTTCATCCGTCAGGCATACGGCGCGTCATTGCCAGTAGTGGCTGCTTCTACAGGTCATGCTGTTGCCGCTGGGGCATTGCTGTTGTGCGGATGTGATTATCGTGTTGGAGTAGACGGACCGGTCAAAATCGGACTCAACGAAGTCGCTATTGCTCTAACCCTTCCCAAGTGGGCGTTATTGATCGCAAGTGAACGACTATCAAAGAGGTATTTGCAAGTCTCGGTTGCCAACGCGCAGATCTTCGATGGTTCTGGTGCTGTGGATGCCGGGTTCCTTGACGAAGTGACCACACCCGATCAGGTTGTAAATCGAGCGATCGAGGTTGCCCAAGGTTTCGCTGAACAGCTCGACCCAAAAGCTTACGCGGCTACAGTGCGAAATCTGAGAGGTGGTCTTCTAGGCGAAATGGATGCAGCTGTCGCGTCTGACCGCGCCGCCGCCGGTCTCTAATAAAACTTGATGGATTCCCAGACGGAAAGGCGCGCCCGACGAACACTTTTTATCACCTCGCTAGTTGGCTTCATGGTGGCCATGGAGATCACGATCATCTCTATAGCGCGCAACCAAATTTCAGCAGCGTTTCCTGAGGCCGAAGCAGCAACCCTTTCCTGGGTGATCACTGCCTACAACATCGGTGTGGCTTCACTGCTGTTGCCTGCCGGGTGGATGGCTGATCGCTACGGCCGAAAGAAAGTGTTCCTATGGGGGCTTGCTGCTTTTATATTCGGATCGTTGTTATCGGGTCTTGCCTCAACACCGAGCCTGCTCATCGGCGCGAGAGTGGTCCAGTCCATAGGCGGCGCCGCACAATATCCTGCTGGCCTAGCTCTACTCCTCGCGGCATTCCCGATAGAAAATCGAATGCGAGCTATCGGGGTTTGGGGCGCAGTCAGCGGATTAGCCGCAGCTTTAGCGCCCTCACTTGGGGCATTACTAATCGAAGGATTCGGCTGGCGGGCTGTTTTTCTCATCAATGTGCCCGTGGCCCTGGTCGCCCTTATCGCAGGACGAAGTTGGTTGGGAGAAAGCACGGGAGATGAAGTAGGCGAAAGAGTGGACCTCGTTAGCGTCCCGATGGCGTCGTTGGGTATTGGAGCCCTGCTGGTCGGGTTAGTGCAAGGCGGGAGTTGGGGATGGACGTCACCCTTTACGTTGATTGGCTTTCTTGCAGGCATTGCGATGCTCACTGCCTTTTTTGCGCGTTCAGTTACTCATCCCGAACCACTATTTGACCTCAACCTCTTCAGAATTCGTAGCTACGCCATTGCAAATGTTGGATCAGTATTTTTCCTGGTGGCGTTCTTTTCCTGGATTATTGTCCTCCCGGAATTCATCCAGGAAACGTGGGGATGGTCAGTTCTCAAGTCGGGCTTCGCGATTGCCCCGGGTCCGGTGGTGTCAACCATCCTTTCTGTGACTAACGGCCGCTTAGCCGACCGCATCGGTACACAACGAATTCTGGTCGTTGGGGGTTGCGCAGGGATAGTGGGACTTTTGTTACACGTCGCGTACACAGGAGAAGACCCGAATTTCTTTCTTGGTCTGCTCGTTCCTAACTTGATCATGGGCGTTGCAGCTGGATGTAGCTTTGCGATGTTGGTTGGCGCCTCGATGTCAGAAATTGCGCCAGCGCGTTTCGGAATGGCGGGTGCTGGTCGGACGACTGTTTTCCAATTGAGTATCGCAATAGGAGCTGGGCTAGCTATCACTCTGGTGGGCAACCCGACAGATTCGAGTGCTGCGCTGGAAGCGATGCGCAGAGTTTGGCTCGTCGGAGCCTTCTGTTGCGTACTGCAAGCGTTGTTGTTTCTGTTTGCTTTTCCGAAAGACTCACAAAGAACCGTCCTAACTTCGTAGGATCGGTATAGCTAAAGCAGCCTGCGCCTCAAGGCGTTGAATCCAATTAGAAAAGCCTATGGTGGCAGTGTGAGCGGGGAAAATCGTTTCCGATTTCGCGAAACTCAGAGAGATATTGGTTTTCAACCATCAACAACCGAAAATCTTGCAGCGTTGTCCCCAGAACAGATTGAGCGGTTCAATGAAACTGGCTACCTCACAACGTTGCCAGGGTTGTCTTCTGCTGATGTTGGCGTCCTCCGTCAGTACATTGACTGGTTGATAGAAGAAGTGGTGTCAGCTGATGATCGCCGAAACAGTTATTCAATCAACCAATATCACCAGGTAAGTGGCCATTTATGGGACCTCATCCATACGCCGGTATTCGTTGATTACGTGTCAGATATTTTGGGACCCGAATCGGTGTGTTGGAGCACGCACCTATTTTGCAAACTCCCTGGTGACTGCATGGAAGTCCCGTTACATCAAGATGCCAATTATTGGCCTTTCACTCCCACGAAATCAGTGACGATATGGCTAGCCATTGACGACGTCGATGAAAACAACGCTGCTATGCGGTTCGTCCCTCGGAGCCATCTCGAGGGTGACTTGGCTCATGCAGAGTTGCCGTTAGATGGGTCAGTCGTGCTTAATCGGCGTGTGGTCGAACATGAAAGATACGACGATGTTGCTTTGAACGAGCTTCAGGCTGGGGAAGTTTCGCTACACACGGATCTTTTGTTGCACGGATCACCTGCCAACCTGAGTTCGCGTCGTAGATGCGGCATCGCGCTGCGCTATTTAGCTGCCCAGGTCAAAGTAGTGCCGGGCGGAGAAAGTTGGACTCGTAGTGCAGTGCATGTCGGTGCAGGAGACCCATCTGGGTATTGGCCAAACCGATCGCGTCCGCTCAAAGATGAACCCCACAAGATGGCAGGCTTTGTTGGTGGCTTCGACGGTAATTCCTGACAACTTCTTTGATTGAAATGCGTCGTCAGTCAAGTTGAACTTGGAGTGTCTGCGGCGGTCACGCGTCTGCGGCAGCGATCACCACAAGAAGTTCACCGTTGTCGACTTGGTCGCCGACAGCAACGCGCACCTCAGTCACCGCTCCATCAAAGGCCGCAACAATTTGGTGTTCCATTTTCATGGCTTCCATAAGCACCAGTAGTTGCCCCGTGCCGACGGAATCTCCTTCATCGACTTCGATAGCTAAAATCTTGCCTGGCATTGGAGCTGTCAATCCGCCCTCAACATCGGTTATGTCGGCTTCGGGAAAGCGACTCTTTTCAATGAATGTGAGGCTGCCTGCAGGAATATCAACGCACCAGCGATTCCCAAACTTGTTGGCGTAACCGCTTGCTTTAATGTCATCCAACTGAATCTCGAATCGACTCTCGTCAGTCGAGAGGAGCGTCGCTATCTTTTTTTCCTCGGCGTCGCCCAAGCGTATCTCGAAGGAACCACCTCGAATAGGTCGATAGTTGACTGTCAGTTCGGTCTCTCCATGGAGGAGGACCATTTGCTGACTGGGCATTGAACTATTGCGAAACCCAGAGGGCATAAATGCAAGGACATCGGCAGCCGCCCGGTTCTCTGCTTGTGATACGAGAGCTACTGCGATAGCGGCGTCTTCTAGCTCGCACTGCGTAGGAACTCGTTGCCCAGGAATTTCCACGCGAGAGATGAAATCAGTTGTCGTGCGGCCCGCAAGAAATTCTTCATTGCGCAGCGTCGCCACCAAAAAGTCACGGTTCGTCACGACACCGTGGAGACGAGTTCGCTCAAGAGCCAACGCTAGTTTTAAGGCGGCCTCGCTTCGTGTGGGCGCATGTGAAATCACTTTGGCCAACATTGGATCAAACTCAACTGACACTTCAGAACCTGACTCGATACCCGAGTCGTAGCGGACCTGGGGGGCTGACGCTGGTGTCCAGATATCTATTCTGCCGGTTGCTGGCAAAAAGTCATTGGCTGGATCCTCTGCGTACAGTCGAACCTCGATCGAATGTCCTGAAATGGAAAGATCTGTTTGTTCGTAACCCAGTGGTTCCCCATTAGCTATCCGAATTTGCTCTCGGACTAGGTCTAATCCCGTGACCTCTTCGGTTACCGGGTGCTCAACTTGAAGGCGTGTGTTGACTTCGAGGAAGAAAAATTCTGCTTCGTTATCATCGCCATCAAGCAGAAACTCGACAGTTCCCGCGGATACGTAGCCAATCGCTTCGACAGCGGCGACGGCCGCTTGACCCATCTGATTCCTTAACGACTCAGATAAGACCGGTGATGGCGCTTCCTCGATGACCTTTTGGTGGCGCCGTTGAATTGAACATTCCCGTTCAAAGCAGTGAAGGACTTTCCCATGCTGGTCGCCAAGAACCTGAATTTCGACATGTCGCGGCGTGGCCAAATACCGTTCCAGAAAGACGGTGTCGTTACCAAAAGCATTTAGGGCTTCACGCTTAGCTCCGCTAATGGCAGCTTCCAGTTCTGCTGCATCATCTACGACGCGCATTCCTTTGCCACCTCCTCCGGCGCTCGCCTTCACCAATAACGGAAAGCCAATTTCTTCGGCGATAACGCCAACGTCAACAGATTCGGAAACCTCTATCGACGGGAGCGTTGGAACTTCGGCATCAACCATGGTGCGCTTTGCCGCTAATTTGTCGCCCATTGCAGCGATAGCTTGGGGAGGAGGCCCTATCCAAGTGATACCGGCGTCTGTCACTGCCTTCGCGAAGTCAGCGTTTTCTGACAAAAATCCATAGCCCGGATGAATAGCGTCGGCTCCAACTGAAACTGCCGCCGCAAGAATTTTCTCGCCATTTAGGTACGACTCAGAGGCGGTTGTGCCGCCAAGTGCTACGCCGAGGTCAGCGTCACTGACGAATGGAGCGTCACTATCTCCATCTGAGTGGACGGCAACTGTGAATATGCCCATTTCTTTGGCAGTGCGAAATACCCTGCGAGCAATTTCGCCTCTATTGGCTACGAGGAGTCGTCTTATCGTCATCGCACTCTCCTTACATCCGGAAGACGCCGAAGCCTTCGGCGCCTTCAATTTTGTTGTTGCTGCAGGCAGAGAGAGATAACGCAATCACGTCGCGAGTATCACGAGGGTCAATGATCCCGTCGTCTGTCACCCGTCCAGATGAATACAAGGCAAGGGACTTGAGTTCGTGATAATGCTCAACCGATTCAGTAATTTGCCGGTCTGCTTCCTCATCGAATTCGATGCCCTTTCGGGCTGCTTGGCCTCGCCGTACGAGAGACATCACCCCAGCTATTTGTTTGGGACCCATGATCGCAATTTTTGCAGTTGGCCATAGGTAAGTGAATCTCGTATTAAACGCTCTTCCCGACATTCCGTAGTTACCCGCCCCGTAGCTATTTCCCAGGATCACGGTGATGTGGGGGACCATTGAATTTGATACAGCATTGATCATTTTTGATCCGTTTTTGACGATCCCTGAATGCTCAAAGTCTTTGCCGACCATGTATCCGGTGATGTTTTGCAAGAACACGATGGGGATGTCTTGCTGGTTGCATAATTGAATGAACTGCGCTGCTTTTTCGCTGCTCTCGCTAAATAGCGGCCCGTTGTTGCCGATGAGGCCGACTGGGTATCCGTGAATTGACGCCCAACCGCAAATCAGCGTTGTTCCATACCGGGCTTTAAATTCTTCAAAGCGTGAACCGTCAACTATGCGGGCTATGACTTCTCTGCAGTCAATTAATGCTTGAAGATCACGCGGCATCAAGCCCAACAATTCTTCAGGGTCATGCGCGGGTGGGTCGTCTGTCATTGAGGGGGCGGGCCCCAATTTTCTCCAATTCAAATGGCTAACCACTTCACGGCACATTCGCAGAGCCTCAGCTTCGTCTTCCGCGAGGTAATCAGCGAGACCCGAAATTTCTGCGTGCATTTGTGCCCCGCCGAGGGTTTCATCGTCACTGTCTTCCCCGGTGGCCATCTTTACTAAGGGTGGTCCGCCAAGAAAAACTTTGGACTGATTGCGAACAAAGATGTTGTAGTCGCTCATTCCGGGTTGGTAAGCGCCACCAGCGGTTGAGCTTCCGAAAACGACGGCGACAGATGGAATACGTAGTTTGGATAATTCAGTGACGTCGTAAAAGAGTCGCCCTGACTCTGCGAAATGGTCACTCTGTTCAATCATTTGTCGCTCAGGGTCGTCGTCTCCGCGTAGGTCACCTCCGGCAGACTCCACAAATTGGATGTAGGGCATGCGATTTTGGCGTGCGATTTCGATTGCTCGCATCAGCTTTCGCCCGGCTACCTGAGTCATAGCCCCGCCAAGAACTGTCGGATCGTTTCCTTCGATCACGCATTCGACACCTTCGATCACACCTATGCCCATGACCAGACCGCCGCCAACCGCGTAATTGGTGCAGTAGCCGGCAAGGGAACTGATTTCGAAGAATGGAGAGTCTGTGTCGAGCACCATTTGTATGCGTTCTCGGACCGGGGTCTTGTCGCGGCTTCGCATTCTTTCCATGGCAGCGGGCCCGCCGCCAGCAGCAGCCTCAGCATGCAACTCGTCGATGATCGCCAGCTGTTCCAGCATGTCGTCACAATTTTTTTCGAACCAATCAGCATTGGTATCGATGTGGGATTGGAGTACCGCCACCCTGTTCTCCCTTTAAACACGTTGTTCGATCTTCGATTCCTAGGTGAAACAACGGCTGAGAGCAAGCGCGTTCGGTAATCATCCGCCAAACTTGCAGCTGTGAGCAGTGAATTAGAGCGTTCTCCTTGGACCCCGATCTCCCACCGAATGACACGTGCTGACGTTGACAGGGACTATGTCCTTTGGGTTGATTTACCTCCGACCTACGATCCTGATGGAGACGAACTGCATCCGGTGTATATGTGTTTCGACGCTATGTGGACATATGGGACGGTTGTTGACACGGTGCGGCTTCTGGCGCCTTCTAAAGAACTTCCCAAGGCGATTGTTGTGGGTGTGGCCCACAACGAACCGTCTTATAGGGAGGTGATTCAGCTTCGAGCGATGGACTTCACAACCACCGCCGTTGATGCCCCGCCGTTGACGGGAGTGCGGGTCCCGGGTGAACAATTGGGGGGAGCAGAGATGTTTCGGCGTTGGTTGGGTGCAGAAGTCATTCCGTTTCTAAACACCCAATACCGCATCTCTGAGATGACCTTTGTTGGACATTCCTTCAGTGCGTTATTTGGTGTTCACGTGCTGTTTGAAAGTTCAGAGATGTTTGATCATTACCTTCTAGCTAGCCCTTCGGTTTGGTGGGATGACCAGGTGATGTTTCGCCGTGAAGAAGAGCGATATGAAAGTAGCGAAAATCTTGACGCCCACGTATTTATGTCCAAAGGCGAGTTGGAAACGGACGAACTATCACCCCATCAAGAATTTTATGATCAGCTGGCGTCCAGGAACTATGACGGCCTCGATCTTCATTGGCAAGTGTTCCCGAACGAAGGCCACATGTCGGTTACACCTGTAGCGCTTAGTCACGGGCTGAGGACCCTTCATTCAACTCGGTGAGCGAAGCGGTTAGTTTCTGAGCAAGAATGGTGCCATGGGGGCACCACTAATCACCGAAGAACCGTATGCATCCAGCGGGACAGTTCCTGTTTACGACGCTGATGCTCATATAGCTGAACCAACATCAGTCTGGCAGGAATACACCGATCCCAAATATCGTGACTTGGTGATTCAGTGTCGGCCGGTAGGTGACGCCGACAGTGTTTTCGTCGAGGACCAGAGTATGGATACGAGTGCAGCACCGGCGTGCATTCCCAATGCGTATGGGACCGCTGTCACCTGGGACGACATAGTCCCCGGTAGCTATGACCCGTCCGAACGTCTGAAAGTGATGGATGGTGAGGGTCTCGCCGCAGCGCTTATGTTCCCTTCCGTGCACCTAATGTCGGGTGATATTTCTGATGGTGAAGTCGCTGCCGCTAATGCTCGGGGCTACAACCGGTGGATGTCTGATTTCGTTTCAGAAAATCCTGATCGGTTGTTCGGTGTCGGTGTCACTCCATTGCAGTCGGTTGACCACGCAGTCGCAGAGATCGAGTTTTGCGCTGATGCTGGCTTGACCGGAGTGACGTTTCGGCCGGAGCGTTACAACGGGCTTGAGTTATTTTCAGACGATATGGATCGCGTTTGGTCCGCGGCTGAAGATCACGACATGACGGTCGCTATCCATGGCAGTTTCGGATCAAAAATGAAGAGCTTTGCGCGGACCCGATATACCAATCAGTTTTACGTTCACATGGTTTGCCACCCGTTCGAACAGATGGCGTCGGTAATGGAAATGGTGGCGAGTGGCGTCTTAGATGCTCATCCTCGCCTACGGGTCGGATTCTTTGAATCAGGATTGGGATGGCTTCCTTACTGGCTGGATCGACTCGACGAGCACAAGGAATCGATGGGGCACTTGGTACCGCGACTGAAACGCGAGCCAACAGAAATCTTCTCCGAACAGTGCTTCGTGACCATGGAAGCGGGCGAAGGTGAAGCATT
>CEUS01029710.1_pt1 | contig 33214 bp, 24 predicted proteins | sample 427031 | NCBI WGS metagenome assembly CEUS01 (sample SAMEA2622837, study PRJEB7988) | marine metagenome | biome: marine biome (ENVO:00000447); feature: marine epipelagic mixed layer (ENVO:xxxxxxxxx); material: "saline water (ENVO:00002010), including plankton (ENVO:xxxxxxxx)" | depth 140 m | reverse complement strand
GGCTACCCAGGCGGGGTAATAGCTCACATATCAGACCTATCACACGGGCTCGTAAAAGCTGGTCACCAGGTTAAGATTATCGCTCCAATGTCTGATCCAAACCCAGATATTGAAGAGACCTTCATAAGGCTTGGAAGGTCATTCCCAATTCCTAGTGGCGGATCTATAGCCCGCGTATCTTTATCCGTATGGCTAAAACCACATATCAGACGTCTCTTATCAGAGGAACAATTTGACATACTACATATACATGAACCTCTGGCCCCATTCCTACCCCTAGTAATACTCAGATTATCAGACTCAGTAAACATAGGAACTTTTCATGCATTCCATGGAAGCAGCAAACTACATTGGGCTAGCAAGTATCTACTTGAGAATACAGCTCAAATGCTTGATGGAAGGATAGCCGTATCTGAACCGGCCATGAGATACGCTAGTAGAGATTTTCCTGGCGAGTACAAAATCATACCCAATGGAATAGATTTTCAGAGATTTAACAAAAGTCAGATCCCTATACCAGAGTTCCAAGACGGGAAGTTAAATATATTGTTTCTCGGAAGACTTGAAAAGCGTAAGGGCTTAAAATATCTGTTAGAATCATTCAGCGACATAAAATGGGAGTACCCGAATACAAGGCTTATTGTTGTTGGCATAGGTAATGAAGACAAAACAGCACATCGTATTATAGCTGAGAGACATATAGAAGATGTGATAATGGTTGGAGCATCATCATATAATGATATTCCTCGTTATTATCATTCCGCAGATATATACTGCTCACCTGCCACTGGCGGGGAAAGCTTTGGCATAGTATTACTAGAGGCTATGGCATCAGGAAAACCCGTTATAGCAACTAATATAGATGGCTATTCGTCGGTAATGACGAATCGTAAAGAAGGTATACTTGTAGAACCAGAGAATCCCACATCAATAAAAATGGCCTTACAGGAAATGATTGGCGACAGCAAATTGAGAGAAGACTTCGCGAAGAATGGATTGAAGACGGCAGCTAGATATGACTGGGCTAATGTGACAAAAGATATAATAGAATATTATGAATATCATTTAGAAAGAAAACGTAACGGAGCTACAGATTAGAACCATGTCATGGAATAACATCAGAATATCAGTGCGGTTATTTACAGCGAACTACATCGAATCGCCAATTGCGAAAGTACTCCATGCACTCGGCCTCAGTCCAAATATGATAACAATATTGGGGCTTATCCTAAGCATAGTTGCTTCATACCTAATTTACCAAGGATATTTCCTCGTGTCTGGGCTACTTATATTAATCTCAGGCTTTATGGATATGATGGACGGTGCCCTTGCTAGAAGATATGCCACTGCTTCTCAAATGGGTGCATTCCTAGATTCTGTAACAGATCGTATATCTGAGGCAGCTCTTCTATTCGGGATATTACTCTTTTACTTAAATCAATACAACACATACTCAGGAGAGATAAAACTACTATTCCTGACACTTGCCGGGTCAATGCTAGTAAGCTATCTGAGAGCCAGAGGAGAAAGTTTGAACATAGATTGTAAGATTGGCATCATGACACGACCTGAAAGAATCCTTTTAATATCCATTGGATTGCTATTCGATCAACTGAGTATCATATTGTGGATAATGGCCACATTGTCAGCACTAACAATTATCCAAAGATTTCTTTATATCACTCGTAGAATATGATGGTTTATCATTAATCAATTCGCCTATAGTTTCGTTGACATGGCAAAATATAAGGACTATTGTGGGTCTATAATCGCAAGATGAGACCACAATTCACAAGGGCTCACAAGGCTTGAGTATCTCTACACAAATCAATCTAGACACCATACTATGAAACAACCCGCAAAAAAGATTTTTTATGGATGGTGGATAGTATTAGCATCATTCCTCATACTCTCATTCACCAGCATGACTGGATCTTATGGACTAAGCCTATTCTATAAGAGATTAATAGACTACTTCGGGTGGAGTAGGACCGCCCTTGCAGGAGCTATATCACTTTCGAGACTTGAAACCGGGTTTCTAGCTGGAGTTGAGGGCTTCTTGGTAGATAAGTTCGGTGCCAGGAGAATGGTCCTAATTGGAATAGTACTCAGTTCTATAGGAATGATACTATTGTCTCTTATACAGTCACTATTAGCATTTTACTTAGTATTTGTAATACTCATAACATTTGGAAGAAGCCTGAGCTCAATGGTGGCAATAGATACCACTATTGCAAACTGGTTCATAAGAAGAAGGGGCACTGCATTTGGACTACTTCGCACTGCTGTAGCTGTCGGAGCTGCTGGTGTAATAATAGTAGCTTGGTTTATAGATCAATATGGATGGAGAACAACATTCGTTGCTATAGGTATAGCAACATTCATTCTAGGCATACCAACAGCGTTAGTAATAAGGCACAGACCTGAACATTACGGACTATTACCAGATGGTGATAGTGAATTACACGAAGTGGAACAGTCCAATAATAATGACGACGAGAATGCACCCAAAGAGGAAGGCTCAGATATTGGAATGTCTGTTATGAAAGCACTAAAATCCAAACCTTTTTGGACCCTTTCCTCAGGATTTGGTATAAGGATAATGGTTACAAGTGCAGCGACTTTACATGCTATCCCTTTAGTAGAAGATATAGGTTACTCTCAAACTATGGCAGCTGCAGTGCTAGGATCTATGGGTATGGTTAGCATCATAGGAAGACTAGGCGGAGGTTTACTAAATGACTACATTGGAACCAAGAGAGTAGCCGTTGGCAGTGTGTGTGCCTTAGCCATATCCTGTGTGATACTGGCATATTCACAAAACATATGGCATATATGGATATTTGTCGCTGTATACGCTCCTTCTTACGGATGTTCAGCTGCGACTATGCCAGCGATAAAAGGCGACTATTTCGGCAGGTTAAACTATGGTTCTATAGTCGGATTATCTGGCATGGTACAAATGGCAGGTTCTATGCTAGGGCCAGTATTTGCTGCATATGTATTTGACACAACTGGGGACTACAGATTCGCATTTCTTACGTTTGCAGTATTGCTTTCTATATCTGCTGCCTTATTTGCATCTCTATCCCCGCCTCGTTATCGATAGTCAATTTGCTGTTACTTGGTTCTTAATGCTTCTGTAGGAGACATATGTGACGCCTTAAGAGCAGGATAAGATCCTGCGAAACCACCTATCAAAATCGATGAAACCATCCCTCCGAATATCGCATATCCAGGTAGAACTATAGCCCAGTCTTGCATATACGAATATACCGCCGTAATCACTATCCCTGCCAAAATCCCCACGATCCCTCCAATAGCAGCCAAAGACAAAGATTCGGTCAGGAATTGTAATCCAATATGGAATCGAGTAGCACCCAAAGCTCGCCTGAGACCTATTTCATTGCGCCTCTCTATAACGGCTATTACCATCACATTTGCTATTCCTATGCCGCCGACCAATAGCGCTACCAATCCAAGACCCAAGAATAGATTAGTAAAGCTATTGCTAGCCGCAGCTCGAGCCTCCAAAACATCGGATGCCCTACTAACCATTACCTCCTCGGGACTATCAGGATTAACAGTGGCTGGCAAAACGGATCTCACATCCTCAATATGCTCAGGGTATGCCCTAATATATATAACCTCTATATCTGGATCATCTTCGAGGAATTTGTGTGCTGAGCCATACCCAATTATTGCTGATCTATCAAGATCAGCAGCAAGAGTCATTGGATTGAGAACACCTATCACTGTAAACCAGTTTTCGCCTAACCATATCTTCTGATTTAGAGAACTTCCATGTATTCCTAGTCTCTCAGCTGCAACAGAACCTAAAACTACCATTGGAAAGTCCGAAGAAAGGTTATCAAGATATTTGCCATATTGCAGGCTACCTCTCTGAGCAGCAAGCAGATTCAAGTCAGCTGCTACTATTGTAATACCCCTAGTCCTACCATCATCTATAAGATCATTCCGATAAACCGATCCTGGCAATCTGCTAACGGTCGCAACCTCATAGACTGGAGATATACGTTCTATCATACTAGGAGCAGTATCGGGTATTTCTGGCTGGTTCTGACCAAATCCGTCACCAGCCCTAACAGTTAACAAGTTAGTCCCCAAAGCATCTAAATCTCTCATAAGATCTGCTCTACTTGATTCAGATAAACCCAATATGCTTACTAAAGCTGCTATACCAATGGTTATACCCAAAGCGGATAAAACAGCACGTAATTTCCTGGTACGCAAACCGGATATACCAACATTAAGAACGTCTGCCAGATTCATTCTGCTCTTCTGCACCATTAGGTAGAACCTTCCAATATTGACGGGGAACTATCACCCAAGATTCTACCGTCTTTCAATATGACATTCCTGGAACATGTTTTAGCAACTTCCATATCGTGAGTTATCAAGATTATTGTTGTTCCATCCATATTTAACTCATTGAATAAATTCATCAGTGACTGTGTATTTTGAGAATCCAAATTCCCTGTAGGTTCATCCGCCAGAATAAAGGACGGGCTATTCACAAGAGCCCTTGCTATTGCTACCCTCTGTTGCTCTCCACCAGACATCTCATTAGGTAGGTGTTTAATACGCTCTGATAATCCAACTCTCCCCAACATGTCTAAGGCCTTGTCTCTCCTCTCTGCCTGGGGCGCACCTGAATATAATAGTCCGTTTTCAACATTTTCTAGTGCTGAAAACCCGGGTAATAAATGAAAATCTTGGAATATAAAACCTACCATCGATGACCTTATACCAGACAATGAATTATCAGACATACCACTAGTATCAACCCCATTAATCAAAACCTTCCCACTCGAAGGCCTAGTCAGTGTTCCAATAACATGAAGTAATGTAGATTTACCACTACCAGAGGCTCCTACTATTGCTAGGAATTCGTATTTTGGGACAGTGAGAGAGACACTAGACAGTGCTGCCACAGGGGGTGTCCCTGGGTATATCTTAGTTACATCTATTAGTTCCAATGCAAAGCTAGGATCTAGTTCATCGTGAGCCATAATCTATCTAATAAATCCTATTTGGGGACAACAACTCTAGTCCCGTCTAATAATTCTGTATCCTTTATTTCTATCCATCCATCTGAATATACCCCAACAGTAACGGGTACTAGCTCAGTGCCTATATCTTTGTATATTTCCAGTGCATATCCCCCTCCTAGTAGAGCCATTAGGCTCGTTACGGGAGCTGCCAATACATCGTCTGCAAGTTCTCTAGTAATAGATACAATTACATTCGCTCCAGTCCACTCTGGAAGGTTCACATTATTATCCACTTGTATTGAGACTTCTAAGTATGGATCAGTATTCTGATTATTTGATGGTATTACAGCAGTTCTTCCTATTTCGGTAACTTTTCCAGATATAATTGACTCGTCAGGAAGCTCAATTTTAACTGGTGTGCCAATATCTATAAGATCTTTGTCTGCAACATCTATGGATGTTTCAATATTCTGTAGTGACTTAGTAGTTTCAGAAACCTGTCTTTCAGTATCTACTGAAGTGTTTACATTCACTATTGGAACTAGGGACATAAGTGGAACACTGGCACCTATATTAGAACCCAAGCTTGGAAAAGTACTTGAATATTCAACTAACGATATACCAGGAAGAAATACTATGTCACCAAAATCCAGCCTCCCTGTCTGTGTCAACCCTAAATCTTCCTGCAATTCCTTAACAATAGAAATGGCACTTGCATCATAGTTCTGGTCTAGAGTAAATTGATCACCCAAGCCATCTCCATATCCAAGAGCTATTAAATTGATCTTGAGTTGTTCTATGTCTATACCAGGACTCATGTTAGGTGCAAAATCTCTCCAAGCTGGAGTCTCTCCAAACATCAGCATGACGGCAGACGGACCATTAACTAATCCATCTCTATTGGATAATGCTATCTGTAAATTCAGACTGGCACTCTGCAAAGAATACTCTGCCTGCCTCAATTCGTTATCATCGACTCCTTGATTTAATTCAGTCCTCTGTTCTCTGGCGGCGTTAAGAGATTGAGTCGCCTGATCTATAGCCAGCTGCTCTGGGTCAGATTGAAGATAATTCCTTTGCTCCTCAACAGCCTGAAGATTTTCGGACGGCTGCGTCAGCTCGTCATCGCTTGGAGATTGATTCAGTGCCTGTAAATCCATTTCAGCGACCTGAAGAGACAAAATAGCGGTCTCATAAGAGGTGTTAGCAGACTCGAAATTTACATGCGTATTGATAAGGCTATTAGCTAAATCAATTAGTGCTTCCTCTATAAATATGCGATCAATTAATTCATCAACCGCCTCAGGTGTTAATCCCGTTTGAGATAGATCTGGACATATTTCATAGTTGTTGATCCACGACCCTACATCTAAATTATCAGCCGCTTCACAATAAGCCCTCCTAGCCATCCTGAAAGATATCCATGAAGTATCCATAGCACTTTCTGAAGAAGCCAAAGTGGACTTCCTCTGTTGTACAGACAATTCAGCAGCCGCAAGTGATGCATCAGAAGGTGTCGTTAATACATTATCCAAGTTTATTTTCGCTTGAGCCACAGAGGCATTAGCAGAAGATATCTCATATGCTTCAGGATCGCTCATAAGGTTTTTTAAATTCAGTTCAGCTTGAGATACGGAAGCATTAGCTGATGCAATTTGAGATTTACTTGGAGCTTCTTTGAGATTCTCAAGGTTATTTTGTGCTTGTATAAGTGATGCTTCTGCAGATGCCACTTGTTGATCTGCTGCCAAGTATTCTGTCTCGCTTATACTCCTATAGAATCTGTAGATAACCATACCCCTAGTCAATTCAGATCCTTGAGGCGCAATATATGTCAAAACACCACTATTACCTGGTGATACAGAGAAACTATCACCATATTTCAATATACCGTCTAATTCTTTGTAAACTCTCAGATCTCTTGTCTCTAAGACTGCCGTCGATACAGAGTTATCAGATTTATCTAATTCATCATTCTCAGACCTGGAACCAGGCCCCCATAAGAGTAAATACCCAGCTACTACAATAGAAACCAGAAGCAATATACCAAGAATCAAAATTTTTCTAGATCTTATCATTTCGTTATAAATAATCCCTCAAAGCGAATTGCTAAACCAAGTCTGATACACTAGCTTATTTTACAGCACCCTTAACTTCATCATAGCCTCTAAATACCAAATCTGTACATTCGTCCATAATACTCTTAGCCTTTGTGGCATTAGAATGCTTTGATACATCAAATCCCCCCTTCCAATCAGCTTTATCATCTCCAGAGAAATCGGGGTCTGAGATATAAATGCCATTGGATCTCATACACTCAGCCAAAAGTAATAGATCGTCCTGGAGCTTTACAACATCTTCCCTATCATCCTGTTTGCTGATGGAACCGTCTTCCAAATATATAGAGCATTCCTCTAGGGAAGTGTTCCTCTTATTTTTGTTATTGTACACTGTATTCCCATCCATATTAGTCTTGATTGCAGCCCAATCAATCGTACCATCGTAATTCATTGTAGGGTCAGCCAATATAAATCCTCTTCCCCTAAGACAGCTTACATATCGTGTCGCCATCTGTTCCTCTGTAATATTAACGTTACTATCTAGAGTAGTTGGCTCAATTAATCCAAAACTTGCAACACCAGCGTCCACATCTTCGCCACTTGAACAACTGGCTAACACTATTCCGCAAATGACCATAAACCCGAAATATTTGATATAACCCTCCACTTATTCATATGTAAAATATATGAACCCCAAAATTGCAACCCTAATTGACCAAAACTATCAGTCCTACCTACCTCCAAAGTATTTCTGACTACATATTTCGATATTTTCTTGGACGACACTATCACTCACATCAATACTCGATAGCATTTTGGTTATAGCAACTCTCGGTCCATCAGAAAAATCTGGATCTGGAATTTCTATGCCCCTTGAACGAACACATTCAGCAAATCCCAATAAGCTATCCTGAAATTCTATCTCGTCTTCTTGTGACGGAATCTGGGCAAAAGTGGCATCCTGAAGAATTGGAAGGCATCTATCTAAGCTATCCAATGTCTTAGAATCTCTAATATCGAATTCAGGGTTTTGGGCTATAGATTTCCTGATCTCACTTAGATCTACGCTTCCATCTGCATTCAAAACCGGATCTGACACGTCAAAACCTTCACCCCTCATACAATCCACAAATGCTATGGTAATTTCTTCATCATTAAAATCAGGATTCTTGGTGCTGCCAGATGAATTCTCTGCTGTAACAGTAGGGTTAGATGATCGATTGCTATCTAAGCTCGCTACGCCGATCTCAGATTCTGCTGGACTACAGCAGCCATATGCCACAAACATAACCTGTATAACTACAAGCACAAGAATCCTAAAATTGGAGTTTAATATTGATTGCATATATTCCTAAACTAAAGATTAATCACTTTATATTGGCGATGAGATAGGATTTCAGAAATTGATCTATGTTGCCATCTAACACTTCATCTGTATTAGAGGTTTCGTAGCCTGTTCTGTGATCTTTAACCATTCGATATGGATGTAGCACATAACTGCGAATTTGATTACCCCATTCTGCAGATACATGTTCGCCTTTAAGCTTAGCCTGCTCCTCAGCTATATTTTTTAATTGCAAATCCATCAACCTAGCCCTAAGAACTTTCATAGCGTGTTCTTTATTCTGAAATTGTGACCTCTCATTTTGACAGGTCACTACTATATTTGTTGGTAAATGAGTTATTCTTATGGCAGTAGAATTCTTCTGGACAGACTGCCCCCCGTGACCGCTGGCTTTAAATACGTCTACCCTTATATCATCATTGTTTATTACTATTTCAGCGTTGCCCTCGGATTCTGGTAACACTTCGACCAATGCGAAGGATGTATGCCTTGCGTGATCTGAATCAAAAGGAGATAACCTGACTAATCTATGAACCCCTATCTCTGATTTAAGATTTCCGTAGGCAAACGTACCTGTTACATTTACCGTTACGCTTTTTATACCAGCTTCATCCCCATTAGACATATCCAATATGGTTGTTTGAAAGCCATTGTTATCAGACCACCTAAGGTACATTCTAAGCAGCATCTGTGCCCAGTCCTGTGACTCTGTACCTCCAGCACCAGAATGTATCGCCAGTATAGCCCCTCTTTGGTCATGCTCACCCGATAAAGTAAGCAGGAACTCTCTATGATCCAAGTCATATTCTATCTCTTTAATATCTTCTTCTATGGAAGATGCCAAAGAAAAGTCAGCTTCTTGTATGATCAAATCTATCAAGTCTATTGTAGAAGATACTTTATCTTCGATGTTTTGCCATGATTCAACGATATCTTTCAGCTCAGACAGGCGTACCATATAATTTTGAGCAGATTGATAGTTGTCCCAAAATCCAGCTTCTCCCGCTTTCGCCTCTATGCTCGATATCTCTTGCTTCTTATTGGGTAAGTCAAAGACTCTCCCTTATCGTACCGACTCTACTAGCAACAGCATCAATCCTGGATCTTAATTCATTCATATCTCAGAAAGCCCTTTCAATTATACGTATGCGGCATCTGTAATATTATGCCTATTTATTGGTATTATAACAAATATGTAACTTGCAAAGTCTAGAATATATTCATAGAGAATGGACCATTATAACAATATGCCTAAACTGATATATATATTCCCTTCTGGTATTTCTAATAGAATCTATCATATGTATAATTGAAGCCAATAAGGCAGGAGTACCTATATTGATAATATATCTACGTTTCTTTGCTCTATACAAAGAAAAATCTGGAACTGCAAATACTACTATTGATATGCCATCAGGCTCAAGCGTAGATGATCTTATAAACAAAATGCATGAAATATATCCATCATTACCACGAAATATCACAACCCTTATTGCCGTGAATTACCAATATGTTGAATCAGACACAATATTACATGATGGAGACGAAATCGCTATAATACCACCTGTAAGCGGAGGATAATATGATACATATAACTAGTGATCCTTTAGAACCAAATAGTGTTACCGAAATAGTACGTAAAAACAGTAACGGTGCTGTAATAACTTTCCTAGGAACAACCCGAGATTCTACAGACGGCAAAAATGTAAACTACTTGGAATATGAAGCTTATCAGCCGATGGCTCAAAACATGATTCAACAAATATTCGACGAAGTCAAAGAACGATGGGAAATAGAAGACTTGGCCATAAGCCACAGATTAGGGAAGGTAGAAATTGGCGAAATAAGTATGGTGGTCGCTATATCGTCCCCTCACCGTAAACAAGCTTTTGAGGCAGGACAATATTCTATAGACCGTATAAAAGAGATAGTCCCAATCTGGAAGAAAGAATTTTTTGATAATGGTGAAGAATGGGTGGGAAGCGAGACTCAGGCTAAACCCTGAACTATAGCTTTATACCTTAGCTACCGCTAATATAGATGTCCAATCCCCGTTATTATCTATCAGTTCCGAGAATCGTTCCTCTTTAACTGTGTGATTAAATTCCGCCCGATCCTGTAACTTCTCCAAAACACCCACCGTATCCAAGGTGTTTGTTTCTACGCATATTAGAGGAATCTCTTCTTCCTCAGCCTCTATCTGAACGTACTCTATAGCACCTTCACTACCAGTACCTGTTAGTACAAGACAACTCGTTGGCGTACTCAATGCCGCCATTTGTAAGTCTGGTCTATTACCCCGTACTATAACCGCCTTGTTCTCATGTCTCTCAAAGTAAAGATATCCCCAATCTAGTACCAATCCACCTATCATAAGGTTATCTATAAACAAGTCTTTCTTATGTTCCCCATAGAGGAATGTCCCACCAATATGTTGAGCCAATTCACCGACTGTGAATCCCAGAAGCTTGCGGTCTTCGGGTATAGTTGCAAGGATCTTAACTCCTTGTCCTTCTAATTCATCGATTAGACTTACTATTGCGTTCCTCTGCTTGTAGACCGTAACTCCATTTATAACTACGCCAGCTAATCTCTCCCCAAACAACATCTGAGCCCTAAGCGCAATGCCGGAGTACAGGCTAGGCGAGTATCCCAATACAAGAATGACTTTCGCATCTATAGACTCTACTAATTGTCGAGACAGATCTCCGCTGTTATTCTCTAGATCTCCTAATCCTTCTATTATATTTATATCAGAATCTTTTCCCTCATTCTTAACCGTCTCTAACACACTCTCCAGTGTTGCATCTTCTTTAACGCCAGAAAACGGTGTTATGAGAGTCGCAGCTTTGCCATGCTCTTCAATTTTCCGCTGAAGAGTCACCGCCAAAGCCGTTTTGCCAGATCTAGGTTTATCAGAGGTTATATATATTGATGGCATATTTAGACCCTAAATGCTAGTATCAGTTTCGATAACCAGTAGATTATAGCATACGAATATTAGAAAATATATTTGTCTTTCTATATCAACAACTTAAACACATTAGGCATAGTGACAAATGAAAATCAGGAATCCTTCTTACAAGCTTTTTCTTCCGCATGCCAGAATCCAACCTGTCTCAATAGACATTATCTGAAAGATTTGTGCTATTCCTTAGCATAATAGACTATAAGGGGCCTTCAATATGGCTAAATTGTATAGTTGTATCTAGTCGCCAGAGACAAGATATTCTTCAGCCAGACTTATAAGTGAGTCAATAGATTGTTTACCTAAGTCGTCTCCTGTACGTAGTCTAAGGGAAACTGCGTTAGATTCTATTTCTCTATCTCCTATAATAATCATAAATGGCACCTTATTCATCTGAGCATCTCTTATTTTGGCGTTCATACGTTCCGAGCGAACATCAACTTCAACTCTTATGCCGACTTCTTTAAGACGCTCAGAAACATGGCCCGCATACTCAGAATGCCTATCAGCTATAGGTATTATCCTAGCTTGTATTGGTGATAGCCAAAATGGGAAGGCTCCAGCATAGTGTTCTATTAGTACTCCCATAAATCTTTCCACAGCACCAAGCATCGCCCGATGAATCATAACTGGTCTACGGGGAGCACCATCTTCTGCAATATATTCTAAATCAAATCTTTCTGGTAACGCAAAATCCAATTGGACAGTTCCTAATTGCCATTCTCTCCCTAATGCATCCGGTATAAAGAAGTCTATCTTGGGCCCATAGAAAGCTCCTTCTCCAACAGCTTTCTCATAATGCAGGCCTATCAGAGACAACACGTTCTCCAATGCTTCTTCTGCTTTGTCCCACATATCATCGGATCCTACTCTCTTATCGGGTCTCAATGACAAAGTTATACGTATATCCTTAAAACCAAAATGGCTATAACTTTCCAATAGCATGTTTATGAATTGTTGAATTTCTTGCTGTATTTGTTCAGGCGTACAAAATATATGTGCATCATCCTGGGCAAACGTACGTACCCTTGTTAGACCATGAGTTACACCAGATCTCTCATATCTGTGAAGTCGTCCAAAGTCTGCATATCTTATTGGTAGATCCCTATACGAATGTAATTTCGAAGAATACATAAGCGTATGGGCTGGGCAATTCATAGGTTTTACACCATACTCCCGGTCATCTATATCTATCATAAACATGTTGTCTACATAATTATCATAGTGCCCAGATTTCTTCCATAATTCTGTGGAATATATCTGAGGAGTTATAACTTCCTGGTATCCATATTTCTCATATAGATCTCTAACATATTCAACCAATTTATTGTATACGGTCGCGCCTTTCGGAAGAAAGAAAGGACTAGCAGGAGCAATAGGATCAAACATATAGAGATCCAATTCTCTACCCAAGCGCCTATGATCTCTCATCTGTGCTTGCTCCAACCTCTCCAGATGCAAATCTAATTCCTCTTTATTTTCGAAAGCAGTCCCATATATGCGCTGCAGCATAGTCCTATTCTCGTCTCCACGCCAATATGCTCCTGCAATGGTTAGCAATTTAAAGGCTATTATGTTTCCAGTACCTTCTACATGAGGACCTCTGCACAAATCAACAAATGTGCCATGCCTGTATATACTTATAGTTTCATTGCTATCAATATCTTCGATTATCTCTAATTTATATGGCTGGTCAGCAAACATATGCCTAGCCTCATCTATGGATAATTCTACGCGCTCAAATAACTTACCTGACTCTATTGTACTAACCATGATTTGCTCTATAGCTTGCAAATCTTCTGGAGTAAAAGCTCTAGAAACCTCAAAATCATAATAGAACCCGTCCTCTGTAGGTGGGCCTATACCTATCTTTGCATCCGGGAAAAGCTGGGTAACTGCATCTGCCATAAGATGTGCAGCAGAATGCCTAATCCTCTCTCTCAGACTTAATATTTCTTCTTGTGATGACATAGATGTCCCTCAATAGACACTGCCTGCTGACTTTCATAGTAGATTAATCCTACAAGTCGGCAGGCAGTATCATAATATATCAATCAAAAATTGTGAGATCTATATTTACTCTTTACCCTCTAATGCTTCAATTATTCTACCAGGCGTCATTGGCATACTAGTGATACGAACCCCAATCGCATCCTTTATAGCATTAGCCACGGCAGCCATTGGTGGTACCAATGTTACTTCTCCCACACCTCTTAAACCAAAAGGATGGCCGGGATTTGCTATTTCAACCAAAACTGTGTCTATCATGGGTAAGTCTAGCGAAGTCGGCATTCTGTAGTCCAAGAAACTAGCATTAGCCATCTGACCCTCGTCGTTATAGAAATATTCTTCATTAAGTGCCCAACCTAACCCCTGAACAGTCCCTCCCTGCACTTGACCTTCAACATAACTCGGATGTATCGCTTTACCAGCATCCTGTATAGCCGTAACTCTCACTACGTCGGTCTTGCCGGTCTCAGGGTCTATCTCAACATCTACTATGTGAGCTGCAAATGCAGCGCCTGCACCTCCGGCAGTCAAGTTGGCTCTTCCAGATATTGGTCCACCGGTTGCATTAAGTCTTGCCGCCAGTTGTTTAAAAGTCATCTGCAACTCTGGATCAGACTTACTCTGCAAAGTGCCTCCTTCATATTCTACTTCCTCTGCAGGTACTTCCCATATCTTAGCTGCTCTTTCTATCAGTTGCGATTTAACATCCTGAGCAGCCAAGTAGCAAGCTGTACCTACTTTCTGAGTAACACTACTACCACCAGCACCTGTACTGTAGCCTATAGAATCTGTATCACCTATAGAAGGCCTAACATCCTCCGCCTTGATTCCTAACACCTCAGCAACGTGCATTGCCATTGCAGCTCTACTACCGCCAATGTCAGGAGCTCCTTCCACCAAACTTACAGTACCATCTGGATTTACACTAGCAATTGCACTAGCTGGACCAGAACCATTACCCCAAAATCCAAGAGCTACACCACGACCCCTATTCGGTCCACCCAAGTCGGAAGTGTAATGAGGATGATTCTTAACAGCTTCCAGAGTTTCAACACAACCTATCCTGCCAAATGTAGGTCCAGTTATCTGCCTTGTACCTTCCTGAGCAGCATTTAGAAGTCTGAACTCTATAGGATCCATTCCTAGTTTTTCAGCTAATTCATCCACGAGCTGTTCTACAGCATACGCACCTATTGGAGCTCCTGGTGCCCTATAAGCTGCGGTCTTAGGCGTATTGACAAGTACGTCAAATGCTTCTATATGTCCATTAGGTATATTGTATGGACCAAACATACAACGTGCTCCACCAGCAACTGGGGAACCCGGGAATGCGCCTGCCTCGTATATAAGATGAGCCTCAACAGCAGTTAATTTGCCATCTTTTGTAGCGCCCATCTTAACTCTTAGGTTAGCACTTGATGTAGGACCTGTTGCGACGAAAACTTCCGTCCTAGTCATACTCAATTTTACAGGTTTACCTGCTTTCTTAGATAGAATCGCAGCCACAGGCTCAAGATAAACACCACCTACCCCTTTACCTCCAAATCCACCACCGATCTCCATAGGAACAACTTTGATCCTAGATGTGGGCAGATCTAAGATAGCAGACATGTGGTCTCTAACTCCAAACAGTTGTTGTGTGCTTGTCCATACAGTTACATATCCATCTTTACCCCAAGAGACAGTTGTAGAATGTGGTTCTATGTAGCCTTGATGAACCCTCTTAGTATCAAAGTCTCTCTCAACAACTATGTCGGATTCCTGAAATCCTTTGTCAATATCGCCAAGTTGATGTACAAAGTGATTTGCTACATTACTACCATTTTCTGTAGGATCATCTCCCCATCCTATGGGGCCTGGTGCAGCGCTGGCCCTAGGTATTAAATTTTCATGTATAAGTGGAGCATCGGGCTTCATTGCATCCACAGCATTTAGAACAGGTGTCAAAACATCGTAGTCGACTTTTATTAGCGCGATTGCCTCTTCTGCTACGTGTTGGCTTACAGCAGCAACTGCAACTATGGGATGTCCTTTGAACAGAGCCTTCTCCCTTGCCAATGTATTCCTTGTGAAGAAACCGTAATTAAATGCGGATCCTTCTTCTTGGTCAACTAATTTAGCAGATACATCTGGTAAATCTTCACATGTAACAACAGCTTTAACACCTGGCAACTTCAAGGCTTCGCTGTAGTCTATGCTCTTAATTCGAGCATGTGCGTGCGGGCTTCTCAGAAACTTCCCGTAGAGCATTCCTGCGAAATTAGCGTCTGCGGCATACCGAGCACGTCCTGTAACCTTGTCCCAGCCGTCGTGTCGTATTGGCCTAGTACCTATAACATTAAACTCCTGATTGGACAGAACTATATTTGGCTTATAATCAAGCACTTTTCATCTCCTATTTTGGATTGGTAGAAATACCCTTACTTAGAAAGCTTCACTACGTGCGGATTCCTAGTCGTATGCATGCGTATATGAGTATCTACTAGGAACATACCACCGTGCCTTTCAGCAGTCAATACCGTATGTTAACTTTTGTATCCTAAGCAATTCTCCTAGGGACATTATATCATGTAACTATGACTCACTAGATATGATGACTTATTCTACTCTTCCCCTGAAATAAAGGGACCTCAGTGGTACTGAAAACAAGCTAATGATTACTATGCCCATGAAGGCAGTACCAGAAATTATCAGTACTGGAGAAGGGCCGAAGCTATCTGTAATTGCAGCATTAATCCAGTTAAAAGTAGCCATCATGCCACCTATATGCCACAGGTAGACGCTCATTACTCTACCTCTAATAGCATCTGGAGAAGATGTCTGGACTACTGCACCGGCTATGGCCATAAAAGAAGCCTGCGCAGCACCCATAAGGAAGCAACCAACAAGCGCTATAACACTATTGTCTGCTATTCCTAAGATAATCGGCCCCAGACCGCTAAGGGCGGCAGCTGTAAATAAGAAATTTCCCCGTTTCTTCATGTCTCTGATAACAGCTACGCAAAGCACAAATATCAGAGCACCTGTACCAACTGCCATCATCAAATATGTCGCTCCTAATCCCCCATCCTCGAAAAATTCCTCAGCCAATACAGGTAATATAGATTCGAACGACATTGTTAGGCAGCAATGTAAGAACACAGTTACTACCAATGGCAATATGAGTCTATGACCATAAACGAATTTTAATCCTGCAAGGAAATTCTCAACAAAGTTAACTCGATTATCCAATTGTCCGAATGAAACTGTCTTTATGTTCATACTAAAAGTCAGACTAAACAAATAGAATATAGTACATATAACGAATGCTCCTTCTGGTCCAAATATTGCCATAAGTGGAACTATTGCTGCAGGGCCGACTAATCGTGAACCTTGCACCGTCGCAGCGTTTAGAGATATGGCATTGAGCAAATGTTGGGGAGGTATTAGATTAGGCAGTAGCGCTTGAGCGGCCGGCATTTGACTAGCTCTTGCACAACCATTCAAGAAGGATAGTATCACCAAATGAGACACCTCTATTACGTCCATTATCGCCAAACCAGCTAACACAATATTGTGAGCAAATTGGACAAGAAATACTATGGATAATAGTTTCTTTCTATCAAATCTGTCCGCTAGAAAGCCGGCAATGGGAGGAGCCAAAAAGTTGGGTGACATGGCAGCAAAAGTAACAACCCCGACCCACATTGACGAACCTGAGATGCTATATACTAGCCATCCTCTTGATACTATCAGTGCCCAGTTGGCGGCACCAGCAAAGAGAGAGGATAACCACAGTAATCTGAAATCAGAATAATAGAGAGAAGCTAACATTTAGTTATCGCTGATAATTTCATTTCGTGAACCAACACCATGATTACCTCCAATCAACATTATACACACTTAGTACATGAGAATTATGAACCAGAAAAATGTTAAAATAGCGGAGACAAGATTCACTAGGAATTAATAGTACTATGGACAAGAGACTCCAATTGCTAGGCTGGGTATTATTTACCATATGTGGCGCCATGTGGATATTACAATCTGCCTATTCAATGGAAATTATCGATTTGCTAGTAGGTATTATATGGACGATTGGATGCTTAATATTCATAGTCGATCTTCAAAAACAAGACTAGCATTCCTAACTAATTCGCTAACAAATTAATGTGATATTAACTGGTATAAAGGATAGGATAGCTAATATACAATCTGGATTAATTGGGTGCCGCTCTGAGATATTGATTACTCCAGCCTCTGTTGCTCGCGTCCAACGTATGTTCTGCATATAATGGCCAATAAGGATTCCTAAGCATTTCCCTCCCCATGAGAATTACGTCAGACTGACCAGAAACCAGTATACTCTCCGCCTGATGCGGATCTGTTATTAAGCCAACTGCTCCAGTTAATACACCAGTGGCTGATCTAATTTGTTCCGCAAATCCTACTTGGTACCCAGGATATATTTCCATCCTCTGATCCGGAGAATTGCCACCTGAAGAACAATCTATCAAATCTACACCATTCTGCTTCAATTCATTGGCAAGGAGAACCGAATCCTCTATGCCCCATCCACCTTCTACATACTCTGTACATGATAAGCGTACAAAAAGTGGCATATTATCAGGTATAGTTTTCCTGACTGTATCAACTATCTCTCGAGGGAGTCGAATTCTATTTATAAAATTTCCTCCGTATTCATCCGTTCTAGTGTTGGATAATGGAGACATAAATTCACAGATAAGATAACCATGTGCAAAATGCAATTCGATGACCTTGATACCTGCATCTACTGCCCGTCTAGCAGCTTCACCAAAAGATCTCTTAAGTTTTTCTATTTCATGTATTCCCAGCTCGTGAGGTATAGAGGACCTCTCATCGTAGGGAATCTGACTAGGGGCAACAGGCCTCCATCCGCCAGTCTTATTGTCTAGATTAGCGTTACCTGCCCAAGGAACATCATGTGAACTCTTGCGCCCAGCATGTGCTAATTGTATTGCTGGAGTAGATCCCTGCTCTGTGATAAATTCTGCAATCTTGGCAAATCCCTGAACATGTTCATCTGCCCATAGTCCCAAGTCCTGTGGTGTTATTCTACCTTCTGGAGAAACGGCTGTTGCTTCGAACATAACCAACCCAGCCCCTCCTACTGCTCGACTACCTAGATGTACCATATGCCAATTAGTAGGTATTCCGTCTCCCCCTGTTGCCGAGTATTGGCACATAGGGGACACGAAAAGTCTGTTCCTAATTATCTGTCCTCGAATTTGTATAGGCTCAAACAAAAGACTCATATGCTATATACCTCTTTGAGTATTACACCCTTAACCTGAATAAGATATTGATTATATTGTGGGCTTTAGTGGACTCGAACCACTGACCTCTGACATACGCCTGCATTTTATTCCTGTTTTGCTCTTTTTCTATCTAACCTCGAATCAACGGGGATTAGTAAACAACAAACTGACAAGAACAATTCTATTCTAATGTTGCAAAGTTGGATATAGACCGTACATCTATAGTTGTAGAATATGAGTGAGTGCGAATAAGAACCGTTTATTAGGACTGGCCCAATCATAAAGGTTAAGACTAAAAAATGTTTTGTGGTGCATATCTAGAAAGTTTTCAAATGCCCATACAGATATAGTGGTGGGCGGTAGTGGACTCGAACCACTGACCTCTGCCATGTCAAGGCAGCACTCTAACCAACTGAGCTAACCGCCCCATGTTAAGATCTAGGTCCTCAATATCAATGATACTACGATGGGATAACAGCGCCATCAAAAGACGCTATTATCTCCCGGTGTCGTCTCTTCTAAGAAATCGTTTATAGAGTCTGTATCAAGAGTCAACTGCGTTGTAGAAGTACTATCCTGATCCTCTTCATGACTAACCAATCCCAACCGCTCACGCCCTTCAGGGGAACTTTCTAGATTAGCCGGTATCAGTCTCCCGATTATAACGTTTTCTTTAAGTCCCTGTAATGTATCTACAGATCCACTTACGCTAGCCTCAGTCAATACTCTAGCGGTCTCCTGGAAAGAAGCTGCAGCCAAGAAGCTTTCAGTATTTAGTGATGCTTTAGTAACACCTAAAAGAGCTGGTATAGCCATGCCTGGTTCTCCACCGTCAGCAACTATTCCAGCATTTGCTTCTTCGTAGGTTACACGCTCTACAAGTTCTCCGGGAAGCATATCTGTATCTCCAGATGATTCAACCCTAACTTTCCTAAGCATCTGCCGAACTATAACCTCAATATGCTTATCGTTAATATTTACTCCCTGAGAACGGTATACTTTCTGTACTTCCACTTGTAAGTACTGCTGAACTGCTTCTCTACCAAGGATACGCAAAATATCTTGGGGATTAAGTGGACCATCCGTAATTGGATCCCCAGCCTTGATTACATCACCAGTTCTTAAGATCAATCTAGCTGCAGGGGGTACAAAGTACTCTCTCACATCATTCTCCTCCCAGGAGACTGATATGGAACCTTTACCTACCGATATACGCCCAGATACACCAGATATAAGCACATCTTCATTATCTGCCAAGTCTACAACCGCCTCAGTTCCTTCAGCAGCTTTACGTGCTAGCAACATACCAGCCTCTATCCACTGTCCCTCAGAGACTTCTAAGTCGAGTCCTTTCGGTACTTCGAAACTCTCTGTATATTCATTAGTATTCCTAACAATTACGCTCCGCTCCTCACCATCCTCTGTAATTTCTACAAGTCCATCGATTTCTGATATGAATGCTTGTCCTTTAGGTGATCTCACCTCAAACAGCTCTTCAACTCTTGGAAGACCACTGGTGATATCAACACCTGCAACTCCCCCAGTATGGAAGGTTCTCATGGTAAGCTGTGTGCCAGGTTCACCAATACTCTGAGCTGCCATAACACCCACGGCCTCTCCCAGTATTACCATAACACCAGTAGCAGGGTTACGACCGTAACACAATCTACACATACCCTTTCTAGCCTCGCAATTCAATGGGGACCTAACATAAACTTCCTTTATCCCCGCATCAGCTATCGCTTGAGACCGCTCCTCATTTATTTCTTGACCGCCTTCCACAAGAATTTCCCCAGTGGCTGGCTCAACTATGTGATCTACGGCTATACGACCAAGAATTCTTTCAGCCATAGGGCTGATTAGCGGCATATCAGCCTGATCATATATCGTTATACCCATTGTAGTCCCACAGTCATCTTCTAATATTATTACTTCTTGGGATACGTCTATCAATCTACGTGTCAGATATCCACTATCCGCAGTACGGAGCGCTGTATCAGCCAAACCTTTTCTAGCACCATGTGTAGATATGAAATATTCCAACACACTGAGACCTTCTCGAAAACTAGATTTTATTGGGAGGTCAATAATCCTCCCTCTAGGATTAGCCATCAACCCTCTCATACCAGCCATCTGCTTTATCTGAGCAATATTACCCTTTGCTCCAGAGATGGCCATAAGGTAAACACCACCATACGTGGGTAACTGATCTTCTATAAGTTTTGTCATCTGGTCGCTTGTATCAGTCCAGATACGAACTGCAGTGTTATATCTCTCATCTTCTGTTATCAGACCAAGTTGATATTGTTCTTCTAACGCATCTACTTTGTCAGTTGCCTCATCAATAAGTCCTTCCTTTTGGGCAGGTACCTTGATGTCATTAATTGCAATAGTAGTCCCAGATTTAGATGCATAGTGAAAGCCTATACGCTTTATGCTATCTAACACATTTGCAGTCTTATCATTGCCATACAACCGGTAGCATTCAGCTGCAATTTCCTTGAGCGCATTCTTATCCATAATCTGATTACGGTATTGTATATCTTCAGGCAACACCTCATTGAATATTATTCTACCGACGGTTGTCACCACCCAATCGAATACCCCTTCGCTACCAACTTCAATCCTTACATTTATTGGCGATCTAAGATCCACTAAGGCATTTTCATAAGCTATTAATGCCTCCTCAAATGTAGTGAAACTCAGTGCCTTATATTCGGGATCCTTTGGTTCATTAATTGACGTTAAGTAGTAGCACCCAAACACCATATCTAGAGTAGGGGCCACAATTGGTTCTCCAGAACTCGGTGACAGCATATTTTGAGTGCTAAGCATAAGCCTTCTGGCTTCCAATACAGCTTCCTTAGATAGCGGAACGTGGACAGCCATCTGATCTCCATCAAAATCAGCATTAAAGGCAGCACATACCAAGGGGTGCAACTTTATCGCACTACCTTCTACCAAGGTAGGTTGGAAAGCCTGAATACCAAGCCTATGAAGGGTTGGTGCCCTATTTAGAAGGACAGGCCTAGTCTTTATTACTTCCTCGAGTATATCCCAAACCTCTGGCCTAACTCTTTCAACCATACGCTTTGCACTCTTTATGTTACTAACGTGCCCCTGAAGTATTAATCTATTCATTACAAACGGCTTGAAGAGTTCTAGAGCCATTTTCTTCGGCAAACCACATTGATCTAGGGACATATCAGGACCAACAACTATTACTGACCGGCCACTGTAATCTACTCGTTTACCCAGCAGGTTTTGTCTAAATCTACCCTGCTTCCCTCTCAGTAAATCGGCCAAGGATTTTAGTTTTTGGTTGTGCGTCCCAGATATGGCCTTTCCAATGCGACCATTGTCTATCAAAGCATCTACCGCTTCTTGCAACATACGCTTTTCATTTCTGATTATTATCTCAGGAGCGCCTAATTCCATTAGTCGCTTCAATCTATTGTTCCTGTTTATTACTCGCCTATATAGATCGTTAAGATCACTTGTTGCAAATCTACCACCATCCAACTGAACCATTGGCCTCAACTCCGGTGGGAGAACAGGCAGGGTAGTAAGCACCATCCAATCTGGTTGATTACAACTTTTTGCAAGGGCCTCAACAACTCTAAGCCTTTTTATGGCCTTCTTCCTTCGTTGACCAGAAGTAACCTCTATCTCTTCATGTAACTCATCTTTTAGAGATTCCAGATCTATACCTTTCAATATCTCTAAGATACCCTCAGCTCCCATAGAAGCCCTGAATACACCCTCGAATTTATCCCTCATATCTCTAAATTGAGATTCTGTCAGAAGCTGGAACGGTTTAAGCCATTCCAGATAATCTATCCTATCCTGTATATCCTGAGGATCAATATCCTCAGTTGAGTCTCCAGCTTGTTCGATCTCATTATCTGGAACAGATTCCTCAATGCCTTCAGTACCATCTTCCGTGAGATCTTGTATTTCTTCTTGTACAACCTCAGCGCTCTCATCGATATCCACTTCGATTGAATTCTGTTGATTATTGGAGTTCAGTATTTCCTCAAGACTAGATATGAGATTCAATCTCTTGTCTTCGTCAACAGATGTCACTATATATTTGGCAAAATAAAGTACCCTCTCTAAATTCCTAGGAGTTATATCCAAAAGCAGCCCGAGTCTACTAGGAACTCCCTTGGAGAACCAAACGTGAGTTACTGGCGCAGCCAACTCTATGTGCCCCATTCTTTCGCGTCTGACCTTGGCCCTAGCAACTTCTACTCCACACCTATCACAAATTACGCCTTTGTATCTGATCTTTTTGTATTTACCACAGAAACATTCCCAGTCTTTAGTGGGACCGAATATACGCTCGCAGAAAAGACCATCTTTCTCAGGCCTCAAGGTACGGTAGTTTATGGTCTCAGGTTTTGTAACTTCCCCGTAGGACCAATTCTTTATCTGCTCCGGTGAAGCTAAGGAGATTCTTATTGCATTAAATTCCTGCGTCTGTGTCATCTTCTGATTCCTCTCCTTCGTCTTTCTGGGCTATTTCATCCGTCGTATCGAATAAGTCCGAACCACCTTCATCCTCATCTGAATCATTTGTGAGGTCTTCTGTTTCAATAACAGCTTCGTCTATCATAGATGTTGGCTCAAGTATTTCTTGTATCTCTTGTGAAAATAAATCATCTACAGTATCCACAGCCTCAGAATCTATACTAGACTCTTCCAGTACAGGCTGATCATCACCGCCCAGAAGGTCAACTGAGAGACCAAGGCTTTGAAGTTCTTTGATCAATACATGAAATGATTCGGGTACGCCAGGTTGTATTACATCTTCACCTTTTACTATAGCCTCGTATGTCTTAACCCGACCAACAACATCATCTGACTTAACTGTCAGCATTTCCTGAAGATTGTATGCAGCACTGTATGACTCTAAAGCCCATACCTCCATCTCACCAAATCTCTGGCCCCCAAATTGAGCCTTACCACCTAATGGTTGCTGTGTTATTAGTGAGTACGGACCCGTAGATCTAGCGTGAATCTTATCTTCAACCAAGTGAATTAACTTCATCATATAAACATTGCCTACTGTAACTGGTTGATTGAAACGTTCTCCAGTTCTGCCATCATAAAGTACACTCTTACCGAGAACTGGAGCTGCTATACCTTCTTCTTTCTCTAACCTGAGTGCTTCAGAGAACATATCTTCATAAGACATAGACGTTGAGTCTACTCCTATTTCTTCACTGAGCCAGTGCCTCAGAGCAGACTGTGTCACTGCTCCAGGATTATCCTCTCCAAACATTTTTTCAAATTCCATGCCTCTTTCCGATAGCCATGATTTAAGTACATTAACGTCCAAATTTGGATTTCCGTCATATCCCTTTGACACACAGTTTGACTTGTCTATCAGCCAGGCCCTTGCCAGTGCGTCTTCAACAGAACTATCTGTGGCACCATCAAATACAGGTGTCACAACCCGAACGCCAAGCGCTTGAGCTGCTCTACCCATATGAGTTTCAAGTATCTGCCCTAGGTTCATTCTAGACGGAACACCTATAGGATTCAGTATGATATCTACCGGGGTACCATCGGCCAGATAAGGCATATCCGCAGAAGGAAGTATTCTAGATATAACTCCTTTATTTCCATGCCTGCCGGCCATCTTATCCCCTTCGGATATCTTCCTAGTCTGAGCTACCCATACTCGTACCAAGGTGTTAACGCCAGGAGGTAATTCATCTTTATTATCTCTAGATAGAACCTTAACATCTATCACTTTCCCTCTTTCACCGTGAGGTACTCTTAGTGAAGTGTCTTTTACATCTCTAGCCTTTTCCCCAAATATTGCTCGAAGTAATTTTTCTTCCGCAGTGAGCTCAGTCTCACCCTTGGGTGTTATCTTACCCACCAATATGTCGCCTGGTTTAACTTCTGCACCGACATATATCACGCCGTAGTCATCTAAGTTCCTCAGTCCATCATCTCCCACGTTAGATATATCGCGAGTTATTTCCTCAGGGCCAAGCTTAGTATCTCTAGCTTCAACCTCAAATTTTTCTATATGAACAGAAGTGAACTTATCATTCCTCAGTAAGTCTTCATTCAATATTATTGCATCTTCAAAATTGTAGCCCTCCCAGCTCATAAAGGCCACAAGCACATTTTGTCCTAATGCCAATTCACCCTTGTCCGTAGAGGAGCTATCTACTATAGGCTGACCCTTAGATACCAAGTCTCCCTTTTTAACGATTGGCCGCTGACTAATACAAGTACCCTGATTACTTCTAAGAAATTTTGTAAGCCTATAATCCTTAGTATTTCCATCATCACCTAGGATGGTTATGCAATCAGCAGATGACTCCACGACTACTCCAGGTTCAGATGCTAGCATAACCTGACCGCTATCAGTCGCTACTCTCCTCTCCATACCTGTTCCTACCAAAGGCGCCTCTGGTACAAGTAGAGGTACTGCCTGGCGCTGCATGTTAGACCCCATTAAAGCTCTGTTTGCATCATCGTGTTCAAGGAATGGAATAAGGGCTGCAGACACACTGACTATCTGTATAGGTGATATGTCCATATAACTAACGTTCTCAGGAGGCTCCATTGCAAACGTCTCACCTTTTCTAATCTCTACCCTATCGGATACGAACTGATTTTTCTCATCCAAAATGGAGTTTGCTTGACATATAGAATGATTTTCTTCGTCATCAGCTGCTAGGTAAATTATGTCCTCAGGTTCATTAGAAGCATATGGTTTAATTTTTATGCTCCTATTTGATAAAGCTGCTATATTCTTTACCATATTAGTCGTCAAATGCTTACCAGCTCTGACTATCAACTTACCACTATCATCGACTATTCGCTCTGACACCGTTCTACCCTTCAAATCATGGTGGGTATTAGGCAATTCACGTACTACTTTTCTATAAGGTGTCTCTATAAACCCGTGTTCATTTGTCCTAGCGTATGTTGCGAGTGACCCCAAAAGACCAATGTTAGGACCTTCTGGAGTTTCTATTGGACAAATCCTACCGTAATGAGAATGATGCACGTCTCTTACATCGAAACCTGCCCTTTCTCTTGACAAACCCCCGGGACCCAAAGCTGACAGTCTTCTCTTATGAGTAAGTTCCGCTAATGGGTTAGTTTGATCCATGAATTGAGATAACTGAGATCCGCCGAAAAACTCCCTGACTGCAGCCACTACTGGCCTAACATTCATGATGCTTGCAGGTGTAGCAGATTCTGGTTCAGCCTGCGTGGTCATACGCTCTCTAACAACTCGCTCCATTCTAAGGAATCCCACCCGAAGTTGATTCTGTAGCAATTCCCCAACAGCCCGAATTCTTCTATTCCCCAAGTGATCTATATCATCAGCGCTTAATTGTCCATTGTTAACCATTATCATCGCTCTGATAACGCTTATAAAGTCATCCTTAGTCAATATTCGCTCACTGGAGTCTAATTCCAAACCCAGTCTCTTGTTAAGTTTATATCTACCTACCCTGCCAAGATCGTATCTTCTAGGATTGAAGAACAGATTATTCATCAAATTTCTGGCATTTTCTGCATTTGGAGGTTCACCCGGACGCAACCTTCTATAAAACTCCAACAATGCTTCCTCTTCAGACTGACCCTGAGTATCACGATCCATCGTTGCAGCTATGTACTGATGATTAGGATCCGTATCTACGTCCTTGAACAATGTCATCAATTCATCATCCGAAACTAAGCCAAGTGCTTTTAATAATGTCACTACGGGAGCTCGTCTACGCCTATCAACTTTAACAGACAAAATATCCCTAGGGCTTGTCTCGAACTCTAACCAGGCACCTCTGTAAGGAATCAATTTCACAAAACATAGGTTCCTGTCACTAGATAAATCATGTTCCGTTGTGAAATAAGAGCCTGGTGACCTAACAAGCTGACTAACCACCACTCTTTCAGCTCCATTTATCACAAAGGTCCCTTCTGAGGTCATCATTGGAACATCTCCCATGAATAACCTCTGCTCCTTAATCTCTCCGGTTTCCTTTATCAATAATCTTGCCGTAACGTACAGAGGAGCCGAGTAAGTAATTTCTTTGATCCTGCACTCATCTTCTGAGTATTTGGGATCCTGAAATTCATGATCTATAAGAGATAGCTCGAACCTACCACCATCAAAGTCCTGTATAGGACTCACCTCGTCGAACAGCATGCTCAGGCCTTCGGTTTTAAACCAAGCAAAAGAGTTAATTTGAGTTTGTATTAGATTCGGAACCTCAAGTACCTGAGGTATAGCCGCATAACTCTTTTGTTGTTTGCTTTCGGACTTTTCAGAGCCGGATATCATTGTAGCCAAGGAGTCCATATTAATTCACGCTCCTTATTAGGATAGGTATTACGTCGATTGACGCGAGAAGCCGCTGTCTTGTAGAACAGGGCGCGGAACACGGTTTGGAGAAATATGTTGAGGACATAAATAGAACGCAATTTTAACCATTAAAGACCTAACTGTCAATACGCTCCCTCAAAAAGGTAAGGATACGTGATTACCAAGATGTTGTCAATATGATCAATTAGTAAAATTATATAATGTACCTCAAATTTCTGCTGCACTACTTGATGACAGATTAAGCTGTGCTATAATCCCTTAACGAACTTATGAATATGCGCTTAAAAAGCGAATCCATGAAGGTAAATCACATACTATGGCAGATTTAGAAAAAGAGATAACAATAGAGGTAAATAACCTAACAAAATATTACGGAGACTATCCTGCAATAGAAGATATTAGCTTCACTGTAAATAAAGGCGAAATCCTTGGATTCTTAGGTCCAAATGCAGCAGGAAAGACCACCACTATGCGTATACTCACAGGATTCATGCCACCTTCAGGCGGTAACGCCAAGATTGCAGGGTATGATGTAGTATCTCAATCTCTAGAAGCTAGAAGACAGATAGGGTATCTGCCTGAATCAGTGCCACTTTACACCGATATGACAGTCGAAGATTATTTAGATTTCATGGGTAAAATACGCGGCATGGATAGCAACAGACGAAAAAAGCGTATAGATGACGTCATCTCTATCTGCAGGCTGGAGGAGTATAAATCTTCCATAATAGGCAAATTATCTAAAGGATTCCGGCAACGCGTAGGAATCTCGCAGGCGATTCTACATGAACCTCAGGTATTGATATTAGACGAACCTACAATTGGAATAGATCCAATACAAGTTGTGGAAACTAGAAACCTAATCAAGGACCTAGGAGGTGAACATACTGTAGTCTTAAGCAGTCACATCCTGCCCGAAGTCAGTGCTGTCTGTGAAAGAGTAATAATCATCCATGAGGGTCAAGTAGTTGCTGAAGATAGGCCGGACAACCTCTCCAACCGCCTGAGAGCAAGCCAACGCATTGAGGTCGATGTCAGGGGCCCTGTATCAGAGGTCACTCCATCACTCAGAAACGTTCCGGGTGTAAGAGAGGTCACACACTCCGGGAACAATGAGCTCTCCAGCTACATCATACAGTCCGATGGGGAAGATAGTATAAGAGAGGAAATTGCTACACTAATAGCAAACAGAGGATGGGGACTTCTTAGGCTGCAGCCTACAAATATGAGTTTAGAGGAAATTTTCCTTAGCTTGACAACTACAGAGGCCGAAAAACAATGAAAAACACTTCAGCAATAGCATGGAGGGAAATTAAAACTTATTTCACATCTCCTATGGCATACATAATCATGGCAGTATACACTGCCATAGCGGCATATTACTTTGTAACTAGTATCAGCGGCGTGCTTCCTGAAGCGACCATCAGAGGCTTCTTAATACCAAGCACACTTATATTCTCACTACTGTCTCCTCTAATAACCATGAGGCTTCTAGCTGAAGAACAAAAACTTGGAACCCTTGAGTTACTAATGACTGCTCCTCTAAAAGAATATGAAATAGTTCTCGGTAAATTTATAGCATCCCTGCTAACTCTAATATCAACTCTTGTGCCAACTGTTTACTTAGTGATGCTATTAGTTATGTTTGGATCTCCAGATTTGGGACCCATATTCACGGGGTATCTTGGCCTTATATTGTTTGGGATGGCAACACTATCCCTAGGCCTCTTCGCCTCTTCTCTTTCTCCTAACCAAATAGTAGGGGCTGTCCTGGCTATGGGAGTCTTGATAATCCTGTCGGTAATTGATCTGGCATCAAATTACGTTGGAGGGATTTTCGTAACGCTAGTAGACCAAGTATCTATAACAAACCATTTCGAAGATTTTTCAAGAGGAATAATAGATACCCATGATGTGGTCTACTATCTATTGTTCACTTCTTTCTTGCTATTCCTAACTATCAGATCCTTGGAATCAAGGAGATGGAGATAATATGGATCCCCAAATACATGATAACGATCCCAGAGACAGAAGGTTCATAAAGCTTGAAGGAAATCTGAAAACCTGGCTGAACAACAACAGCCTCACCCTATCTCTCTCCGGAACAGTTATCCTGTTAGCCTCACTAGCAATATATATTACAATCCTAGAACTAAAAACTTATTCCCAAATCCTGATGCTGATTGGTTTTACCATGATAGTGGCTGCAGGCATAATCAGGTTTAGAGAAGTAAGGAATGCAGTAACCGCACGAACTGGCCAATATACAACCAATACCATAATTATGCTTTCCAGTTTCACTGTGATACTACTGCTTCTAGGGTTTATATCATATCAAAACTCAACCCGCATAGACCTAACGTCTACTAAACAATTCACCTTAGCGCCGCAAACCAAGAAAATACTAGAAAATATGCAAGAGACAGTAAAAGTCACTGGCTACTTTGACCCAGAGGATTCCAGGCAGGAGATGGCAAGAAGAACTATAGATGATTTCTTCCATGAATTCAGCAGTAGCAGTGACCTATTTACATACGAATTTGTAGATCCGGACCTCAAGCCCTCTCAAGCCCGTAGAGATGGAATACAAGAATATCCAACACTCGTATTTAAGACTCCAGACTCAGAAAACAGGCCCCATCTATTTACCCCATATTTATACGAACAGCAATTTGATGTTTCCGAACAACACTTAGTTAGCTCGCTGCTTATTACGACTGGCATGAAACAAAAGGTCGTATATTTCACTACTGGTCACGGGGAAAGAGATACAAATGATCCAAATGAAGATAGTGCAGGATACGGATTCGCTAAGAGAGGTCTTCTAGGAGAGAACTATCTAGTCTGCACTGTAAACCTCAAACAAATAGAAAGCCTACCGATATCTGGTGACGGCATTGGTTGTGGTAGAGCCCCTGCAGCCGTCTTGGTTATAGCAGGACCAACTGGCGGCTTCTTAAAGGGTGAGCGGGCTATAATCGAGGATTATCTAATGGCCGGCGGTAGATTATTAATGCTTATAGATGGCCCAAACAGAGTAGATGTAAACAAGATGTTAAATAAATGGGGAGTGAATATAGCAAATGGAGCTATAGTTGACTTAGGTAGTTCATCCACAGGTGACCCAAGAAGTCCGATAATACAAAGGGAACAATATAATCCTGAAAATAGAATAACAAAACCTCTGGACGATTCCTTTTTCTCAGAGGCTGTAGCTATAGAAGATATAATCACTCGCGCCCCTGCTGGGCTGCCTCCAAATCCTGATGAAAAAAATATAACTCTAACGGCATTGGCAACAAGCTCCAGGTTTAGTTGCTCCACTACGTTCGTAGATCAGAATGACTGTTTCGGCAGCGATTCCGTACAAGGTCCTCATATAATGGCGTTATCATTGGAAGCTAAAGCACAAGTTGGAGCAGAGACAGTATCGGATCCTGATGCCAATATAACTTCCATGGTTATATTCGGAGATTCAGACTTCGCATCCAATAAATTTTACTACGCATTCAGCAATGGTGACTTCTTTATAAACTCGGTGGACTGGCTAGCGGAAAGATATGACCTTATATCAATAAGATCAAAACCAATGTCATTCCGGCAGCTCATATTGACTCAAAAAGAATTTGACTTTATACGGTATTCAAGTTGGTTCCTTATGCCACTAGGAATAGTTCTATTAGCTGGTATTGCGTGGTGGAATAGGCGCTAAAGAAATTATGAGCTTCCGAACCTCTATAGTATTGCTTATAATCCTGGCACTGATATCAGGATATGTGATAGCAATTGGACCAAGTAGCGTAGAAGATGAGTCTGAGTCTGTACCATGGTTCTACAATGTAGAACAGGAAGATATAAATCAGATATCTGTAAAGTCGAATGAAGATACTACCAGCTTCTACTTAGATGAAGATCAAAGGTGGAAATTCGAGACTCCAGTGGAACTATCCAAAATACCTGTTGGGATAGATAGGTGGGGTGGCGTTACTCTTCTACTATCGGGACCTAAAGTACAACGGACGCTAGTAGACCAAGAGCCAACTGATCTAGATCAATATGGCCTATCTGAAGAATCCCATACTGTCAGGATTGGTCTAACTAATGATAGATCAATAAGAGTGATCCTTGGAGATAAAACTCCAGACAATAGCAACCAATACGCACAAATAGAGGGATATCCACAAGTATTCACTATATACGGAGGCTGGGGGGATATATTCTCTAGGTTAGCAACACAACCGCCATACCCTTACTGGTATTATGATATAGACCCATCAAATATTAAATACATAAAGCTAACTTCTGAAGGAAAAGAGGTTTATCTATCGATATCTCCAGACGGCTGGGTTACCTCAGCATCTCAAGATGAGCCATTACTAGGTGAAAAAGTTAAGAGACTTAGGAACGCCCTTAACCCACCAGTGAAACAAGGAATAGTGGCGTATGCGGCGAGGGACCTAGGGAAATACGGATTGGATCAACCTCATCTAACTTTGTTCCTGAATACCACAGATCTAACCCCAGAGTCTGTGACTGTAAAGAGTGAAACTTTGATACACATAGGAAATTTACTCGAAAACGATGATTACTACTACGGATTAACTGAAAACCCTGACGGATACCCAGACATATTCTTCATATCTTCAAATTGGGTAGATGAATTAAAGGACTTGACTACTATATTAGATTAGTCAAACTTAGTGCTAGGCCCAGTGATATAAATGTATTATGTTTTGCCAGAATAACTCTAAGGCAAAAAATATTGTGGCCTAATTAAGATTAAGCTCGGATATACCAAATACAGGCGGTAAAATTATATGAAAGCCTACATAATATCCATTGGAACTGAATTAACGATGGGAGAATTAGTAGATACTAACGCCCCATATATAGCATCCAAGTTACCCCAGCTCGGGATAAATCTACTAGGCATATCTCAAGTAGGTGATGATATAGAATCATTGAACAGGGCATTAAGCAGCGCAATCGAATCAGCCGACATAGTATTCACAACTGGCGGCTTAGGTCCAACGGAAGACGATCTCACCAGAGAATCCGTGGCCTATATGCTCAACGAAGATACATATGTTGACCCAGAATCACTCGAAGTCCTGAAAACAAGATTCATGCAGCGTAACTTACCAATGCCAGAGGGGAACCTAAAGCAGGCGACATTGATAAAGTCTGCAAGATCTATAAAAAACGTACGTGGAACAGCACCAGGCTGGTGGGTAAATAAGGATGGTAAGAATCTTATACTAATGCCTGGTCCTCCTTCAGAAATGACGGGTATGTGGGCTGATGAGATAGAACCAAAACTCGTAAAGCTTAATATAGGGAATATAACAGTCACAAGAAATCTCAAAACATTTGGGGTAGGTGAAGGTGTATTGAATGAAAGAATCGCTCATCTCTTCCATATTGAAACTGCGTCTTTGGGAATGTATGCACAAGCTCAAGGTGTTCAATTGAGGATAAGAGCAACCGCCTCAACTGAAACGCAGGCATATAATATAATTGATCCTATCGAGAAGGAAATTCGATCACTTGTAGGAGAATACATCTGGGGATCAGATAATGAACTGCTAGAAGAGCAACTAGGTATAAAGCTCAAGGACAATAACCTGACTCTATCAACTATGGAATCATGCACAGGGGGCTTATTAGCCCACACTATAACTCAGGTAACTGGAAGCTCCGCCTACTTCAAAGGTGGATACGTGACTTATGCCACTGAAATAAAAGCAATTATGGGAGTTAACCAACACATTATAGATAAATATGGAGTCATAAGTCCTGAAGTTGCTGGAAATATGGCTCAAGCTATCAAAGATTATATGGGTACAGACATAGGAATAGGGATTACCGGAATTGCAGGGGGAAATCCAATAGAAGAGCAACGGCCTGGTGTCGTACATATCGGCATTTGCATAAAATCAGACACTGCCGTTATAACTAGGGAATATCCTACTCAGCGACATGCTGTGAAGCAAAGGGCTGTAACACAAGCACTTTTGGAACTATGGAGCCGCCTACGGTAAATGCTAGTAACGGATGGAGTATTGGCCGGAAAATACCAGATTTATTATTCCCCAGCCAATACCCAGAATACAGCCTAATACATGCTATTTAACGGCCTTTCCAGTTTGGCTCTCTCTTCTCAGCAAAAGCT
>CEUS01284589.1_pt1 | contig 33224 bp, 23 predicted proteins | sample 427031 | NCBI WGS metagenome assembly CEUS01 (sample SAMEA2622837, study PRJEB7988) | marine metagenome | biome: marine biome (ENVO:00000447); feature: marine epipelagic mixed layer (ENVO:xxxxxxxxx); material: "saline water (ENVO:00002010), including plankton (ENVO:xxxxxxxx)" | depth 140 m | reverse complement strand
CCCGCCAGAGCCTGATTGGTCTACGCCGCCAGCCAAATCGCCAGCCTCGCGCAATACTCGCACCTCACATCACACCAAACAGAGGGGCTTCCCTTGATGCTTACAACTTAACCTCCGATATGGTGCGTTTCCTGCAAACCGTAGACGGGCGTATTGATGCCTTCCATCCGCGCTTTGATCTGCAATGACAGGAACTGGGAATAGTGCCGAGATTGGTGCAGGTTACCACCGTGAAACCACAGTGACTCTTGCTGTGTCGGTTTCCACATGTTGCGCTGCTCACCTTCCCATGGTCCGGGGTCTTTGGGCGTATCCGATCCCAGACCCCAAACCTTGCCCACCTTGTCGGCCGTCTCCTGATCGATCAGATCTGCGACCCAGCCATTCATCGACCCGTATCCCGTCGCATAGACAATCAGATCAGCCTCCAGCTTGGTGCCATCGTCCAATATCACGCCGTCCCCGACAACTTGCATCACCTGTCCGGCCTTGAGCTTGATCTTGCCGTCGATAATCAGTTGGCTGGCGCCGACATCGATGTAATAGCCCGAACCGCGGCGCAAGTACTTCATGAACAGGCCAGAATTGTCAGCCCCCCAATCAAGCTGAAATCCGGCCTTCTCAAGACCGGCATAAAACTCCGCATCGACCTCTTTGATCTTGTCGTAAACCGGGATCTGAAACTCGTGCATAATGCGGTATGGCAATGAGGCAAATATCAAATCGGCCTTTTGCGTTGTCACCCCGGCCTCGACCGCACGTTCGGAGTAAAGATCACCCAGACCGTATTCCATCAACGGCTCGGATCGCACGATATGGGTCGATGACCGCTGCACCATCGTCACGTCGACCTCGTTTTCCCACAGTGCGGCAGATATATCATGAGCCGAGTTGTTCGATCCGATCACGACGGCCTTTTTGCCTTTGTAGGCATCGGGGCCCGAGTGTTTGCTGGAATGGTGCTGGTCGCCCTTAAACGTGTTCATGCCTGGAAAATCCGGCATGTTCGCCTTGCCCGACATGCCCGTGGCAAAGACCAGTTGCTTCGGTTTCAGCGTTATCTTTTCACCGTCCCGGTCCACGGTGACGGTCCATTCCTTGGTTTCGTTTTCATATTCCGCATGTTCCAAAACAGAACGCGTCCAATAGTTCAGCTCCATGATCTTGGTGTACATTTCAAGCCAGTCGCCGATTTTGTCCTTGGGGGCAAAGACTGGCCAGTTTGGCGGAAAGGGCAAATATGGCAGATGGTCGTACCAGACCGGGTCATGCAGGCAGAGCGACTTATAGCGGTTGCGCCAGCTATCTCCGGCACGGTCGTTTTTTTCGACGATAATGGTGGGCACGCCCAGTTGACGCAACCGTGCACCCAGTGCGATGCCCCCTTGTCCTCCACCAATAATAACTGTGTAGGGTTGCGTGGTATAGCCAAGTTCGGCTTGTTCCTTGTCGCGTTCTTCGGCCCAGCTAAGCCGGCCCTTGCCTGCACCATGCTTCGCGCCAAGGGGGCGTTCATATCCCAATGGCTCCTCATGCCCTTTCAATTCAGTCATTGACGTCAGCAAGGTCCAGATCAACCCGTCTTTGAGCCGGATCAGCCCATAGCCGCGCGAAACGTCCGTCTCGAATGTGATCCATGCGGTGATTATCCCGCCGTCTTCCGTAGCAACCTCGCCCTCGGCCATGGCCCAATTTGCTGGCTTGGTCGTCCGAAGTTGGGCAGTCAGCATATCGCGGATTTGATGGTGCCCTTCCATGGTGCGGATGTTCCAAGTGAAACTGACCAGATCGCGCCAGTAGCAATCCGCCTGAAACATCGTGACGGCGGCGTCAATGTCGCCGCTCTCAAGCGCAGCCCCGAACGTCTCAAGAAATTCCGAAACCTGATCATTGGTCGTTGTGTCTAGCATTCTGCAACCTCCATTTTGCAACCTCAGAAGGAGTGTTGCAGAACACGCTGCCTGAGGCGAACCTTTTGATTGAAGTCAGAAGGATACTGCGCGATTGCCCGCCCAAAACATACGTTAGCAAATGTCAGGAAAGGGTATTGGCGGAAGTTCTTCTTACCGAGCAAAGGGCAACGCAGGCAAGGCAGACCACACCGTGGCGATCACACGATAACGTCGACTTCTGCGGGATGCAGGAAATTGCCGGATACGGCCCGACTTCTTCCGACTAGGAAGATCGACCGTAAGTCGCAGCACCATTACATTTGGCACGATCGAAAAGCAACTTCTGAGCAGCAGATACATTCTTAGTCTCGCCTTTCCAAGCCTTCAATGCGGGCTCCTGAAGAGCTCGACCGTAGGAAAAGCTCAATTTCCATGGATTAACTCCCCGCCTATTCATCTCATTCAGATGCGCGGTAGCCAACTCAGGACTCTGTCCTCCAGATAGAAATACGACTCCGGGAACTGCACCCGGAACACTTCGCCGCAGACTCCGAATCGTTGTTTCTGCAACTTCTTGTATCGAGCGTTGATCCGCACATTGGTCCCCGGGAAGCACCATGTTAGGTTTAAGTAAAATCCCCTCAAGATGTACTCCCTGGGCCAGTAATTCCGAAAACACAATCCGAAGAGTTTTGGTCGTTACTTTCTCGCATTCCTCGATCGAATGATCTCCTGTCATCTGTACTTCAGGCTCAACGATAGGAACTATTCCACTCTCCTGACAAACAGCAGAGTATAGTGCTAATACGTGAGCGTTACTTTCAATACAGCGTAAGGAAGGAAGGTCTTCTCCAATAGAAATCACAGCTCGCCATTTCGCAAATCTCGCTCCTAGGCTCGAATACCCCTCAATTCTTTCCTTTAAACCATCCAGACCCTCTGTAATCTGTTCACCGGAATGGAACGGTATTGGCTTATACCCAATGTCTGCTTTTATTCCGGGTATAATCCCTTTACTGGAAAGAAATTCAGGGAAAGGCACTCCAATACTAGTAGACTGCCGTAGTGTCTCATCGAAAAGAATAACACCACTTATATACTTCTCCAACCCATTTGTCGTAAATAGCATTTCTCGGTATGACCGTCTGGCCTCCTCAGTTGATACGATCCCGATGCTATCAAATCGACTTTTGATAGTCCTGTGACTTTCATCAGCAGCAAGAATCCCCTTCCCCTCCTTAACCAGAGAATTGGCAATAGCTTCTAAGTTCTTATGATTCATGAGTTTCACTTTCACACTTGGACAGAAAAGAATACGAGTATCAATCCCAATGGCAAACAAGGTTCGCTTAAAGTTTGGACAATTTAAAGTTCAAAATCAATCTAAGCGCGACAAACAATCTCAGATCTAGTATATTGTGGTCAACCCGTGGGTTCTACAGTAATCTCAATGCTTAAAGTTTTAAGATATGAAACTAACGCTAAATAGTGATATTTCTAAACACATAAGCGGTCCGACTCTGATTGCCGGCTGGCATGGGATGGGAAACGTTGGCCTTGGTGGAATTAGCTATATCCGTCAAAAACTAAATGCCGAACTATTCGGCACGATCGACACGAGCGGGTATGTAACTCCTGATTCGGTTGTCGTGAAGGATGGCTTAGTCGAATTTCCTGAATCACCACCAAACACTTTCTATTACTCTAGAGATGAAAATCTCGTCTTTTTTGAAAGTTCCACACAGATTCAGGGCACCGAGGGCGTTATGTTGATGGGGCAAGTCCTCGATCTAGCTCAAGAAATGGAAGTTAACACGATCTATACGGGGGCTGCCTATGCAATAAACGTCAGCCATAAGCATCCAAGTAATGTCCTGGCGGTTGCTAATAATGAAGAATTAAGAGACTTCATGGCCGCGCGGCAGGTGAGTATTCTCTCTAAGGGTCAAATTTCAGGAATGAACGGGTTGCTCCTCGGCTTCGCAGGAATGCGAAATATTAGGGCTGCTTGCCTAATGGCAACCATGCCGCATTACGCAATCAACCTTCCATACCCCAAAGCCTCCATAGCTCTAATCCATTCTCTTAACAGCTTCCTAACCTTCGAAATTGATCAAACTGAAATTAATCAAACTGTCAAAAAGATGGAACAATCCATGGAAAAGATTGAGGACCAGATTCAGATGACATTTTCGGAGCAGAATTCCGATGAACTAAGTGAGGAATGGAAAAAAATTGAGGAAGACAAAGTCCCCGAATACGTCATGGATAAAATTGAAAATCTCTTTGTTGCGGTAAAGAGTCAAAGATCCAAACAAGGCTCCAGAGAAAAGGCAGCCGAATTGAAAAATGAATTAGATCGGTGGGACCTCTACAATCTCTATGAAGATCGTTTTTTAGAACTGTTTCGATAGACAAGTGATCAGCCGATATCGGCTCCTGAATCGAAACTCACGGCAAAGGTCCGTTAGATTCCTAACTAAGTAGACTTAACCTCCAATATTAGGTTAAAGACCGAGGAATCGATCACAATCCTATCTCTCAGGCTTTCGTGCACCGCGATGTTTATGCGATCGCCGTATCTTGAAAGGCGCTGTAAAAGCTTCTCGAGATGATTTTCTTTAAATTCTGAAAATTCTTCAATCCTGAGAGTGAGAGAGGCCGTCGTTTCACTGAGGAGCTTCTCAAGACTTTTACCACCTTCACCGAAAAAGTCGCTACCTAATAAACCTTTTATGGAGATTGAAAAATTAACCGAAGCATCTTTCAACTGCCCAAGGGAAACCTCCAGCGAACCCTCGTGGAGGTATCTTTGAAAAGCAAATTCGAATTTATCTACAAAGTTACGAATGCCGCTACTAACCGGCTCATCATGTTCGACAAAATGACGCTCCATGTAGTCCTTCATTGAGAGAGCAATGATCCATTCCTTAATGACAAGAGGGATCAACCAGGGCTTCCTCAACGGAATAGAATTAAAAAACTGGACCATACGGTTAACACCACCCGGGAGGATCCCTTTAATCGCAAACCTGCCTAGAATCTTTAGCAACTCACTGAAGGTGTAGTCCTGGCCTCGATAATGAGAGTTCTTGAGAAACTGTATCTTATTCTTTAACCGCAGAGCAATATTACGATCGTCTAGAAGACGCCGGTACAATGAATGGTAACCTTCAACCATTTCATCGTAGGACATGTTCTTGGGGATAATATTTGTCGCCATTTTCGTGTTGTCGACAGAGTTTGCATCGGCGACTACCCTGCCCTCTTTCTGCAGTCTCTCATGGAGAGGTGTTTTCGGTAGAGCCACTAATAGGCCTATCATGGCGGATTGAATTCCTGAATTCATGATGAAATGAAACTGTTTCTCAAAGGTATCCACAGTATCGTTATCAAAACCGACAATAAATCCTCCCAAAACCTCAATTCCATATGAATAGATATGACGAATCGATTCAATCATGTCCTTGCCAACATTTTGGAGTTTCAGCGTTTCCTTGAGACTATCTTCGTCCGGTGACTCAATTCCAATAAAGACCCATTCGAAATTGGCTTCACGGAAGAGGCCCAGGAGTTCGTCATCGCTAGCCATATTCATGGAAGCTTCCGTTCCAAAACTAAAAGAGTAGTCGTGCTTCTTCTGGTAATCTACAAGGAACCTTAGTAATGCCTTTGCCTCCTTTTTATTCCCTATCAGGTTGTCATCTACAAAAAAGGCACTCTGAACCTTTTGCTTTCTCAATTCATCTAATTCCCGACCCACCTGTTCATGGGTCTTGGTGCGCGGCTTACGACCAAACATAACGATGATATCGCAAAACTCACAGCGGAAGGGACAGCCTCTTGAGAACTGGAGACTTACAGAGCTATATTTATCTAATTTGAGAAGATCAAATCTTGGAACAGGACAGTCGTGCAAACTTACTGTTCCGGTTTCGTGGTATAATTTTTTTTGGTCTCCTGAAGCATAGTCGTTACAAAACTCGGGCCAAATGTACTCACTCTCACCAGCTACAACCGTATCAGCTAAAGTTTCGTATTCCTCCGGACAAAGCGAAGCGTAGCTGCCCCCAGCAACAACATAATAGCCCTGTTTCCGATAGAAAGTTAGAAGGGCCTGCTGGCGTTTAAATTGAACACCCATTCCGCAAACTCCTACGATATCTGCCTCAGGCCGCAGGGGAATTGACTCGATATTTTCGTCTATAACTTCGATCTCCCAATCCTGAGGAGAAAGAGCAGCAAGAGAGGCAAGCCCCAAGGGTGGATTCAGATACCTTTTCCCACTGAGAATCTTCTCCATGGCAAACTTGTAGGTCCAAAAACTCTCAGGGAATTTAGGATTTATCAAAAGCAACTTCATACCATAACTCTTTATCAGAGACCTTTAGGAAATAGCTCAACGCCTTCCGTTAATAAAACCGTAAGCCGTTCCAACGAGGGAAAAGCATGGCAGTTTGCTGAAATGAAATCAATCCCATAAATCAATGTCCACCGGCAGGACAAAATCAGTCCCTTCAATCAAAGCTAAAGGTTCATCAGATTCCGACCATCCATTATTAATCTCCTCGGAATCTCAGGTACCCCGACAAATACAAGTATAATCTTCCAACGCATCCAACTAGAGATCGTAGAAAGGTACGGATACTACTTCACCTTTTGAAAAGATGTTGGAAAACTATGTGGATCCTGTACAGGATCTATCTGTCCAATCTTCCGATGATCGAAAACTCAAAGGGATACATTCGTCTCAAAGGCGTTAGACAGAACAATCTAAAGGGCTTTGACCTTAGGATCCCTCTCGGCCAACTGGTAGTTGTCACGGGTCTTAGCGGCACAGGTAAATCATCTTTGGTCTTTGAAACCCTCCACGCAGAGGGGCAGCGACGATACGTTGAAACATTTAGCCCCTACGCACGTCAGTTTCTAGAAATGCTCGACCGTCCTAACGTGGAAAGTATCGAGAACATTCGTCCGTCGATCGCAATTCAACAGAGCAACAAGGTTAGAACCTCGCGGTCTACAGTTGGTACTATGACGGAACTCTGTGACTATTTTAAAGTTTGGTTTTCTCACGCGGCTTCTCTCTACGATCCAGAAACTGGAGAAAAAATAGACGACGACAACCCGCAAACGATTTTCAAAAAGGCGTCTACGGCCTGGTCTGGGAAAACCCTTCTTATCACCTTCGAAATTCGGAGACCAAAACACTACGAGTGGGAGAAAATTATTAAATCTCTCACCGTCCAAGGCTATTCACGTATTTTACACAATGGCCAATTGGTGAACTTGGAAGATTGTGAGTCGATCGACCTATCAGATAGCAGCATTTTCGTCATTCAGGACCGAATTTGTCTAACAAAAAAGAATGAATCTCGATTTTTAGAAGGATGTCGCACTGCGCTCAGGTTTGGTCGGGGACGGGTTCACTTTTTTAATATGCGAGGTGTTCTGCTCGGAAAGTTTTCCGAAGGACTTAATTCTCCTGTTACGGGCCAGTCATTCCGGTCACCTTCACCATCTATGTTCTCCTCCAACTCTCCAGTAGGAGCGTGTCCTAAATGTCGTGGATTTGGCCGTATCATCGAGATCGACTATCGGTTAGTAATGCCGGATCATTCGCTCAGTATTTCGGGTGGTCTGATTAAAGCATTCCATGGAACTGTCTATAGCGAGAGTCAGCGGGATTTGTTACGAGCCTGTAATAGAAAAAAGGTTCCAACGGATGTACCATTTCACGATCTTAGCCCGAAACACCAGGCATTTGTCCTAGACGGAGAGAGTGATTACCAATTGAAAAAAAAGAGCCTGCTTCACCCTTGGTACGGTGTACGGAAATTCTTCAACTGGCTGGAAAAAAATACTTACAAGATACACGTGAGAGTATTTCTCTCCCGTTATAGAACTTACACCGAATGCCCGAAATGCAAGGGTAGCCGTCTTAAGCCTGAAGCGTTAAATTGGCGTTGGCACTGTAACACTCTCCCTGATCTCTACAAACTGCCAATTAGTAAACTGTTCAATCTCTTAACTAAAAATATCTGTAAAACCGGAAGTCATCAAGCCGACGTGGCAGCACAGTCAATCATTACTCGGATTCAATACCTCCTGGAAGTTGGTCTCGGATACATCACCTTGGATCGCCAATCACGAACTCTATCTGGTGGAGAAATAGAACGAGTTAACCTCACTTCATGCCTAGGAACCTCCCTGGTAGATACCCTCTTTGTCCTCGACGAGCCTTCTATCGGTTTACATTCCCGTGACATCGAAAGGCTCATTTCGATTCTCAGAAAACTTAAAGATCAGGGCAATACCGTTATCGTGGTCGAACACGACGAATCGATAATTAAAGCAGCAGACCACATAATTGAACTTGGGCCGTCCCCTGGTTCTAATGGAGGGAAACTCGTTTTCAGCGGAGGATTACCTCAGCTCTTACCGACTAAGGCTTCGATGACAGCAGCCTATTTAACGGACAGGAAATGGATCTCTATCCCGGAGAAGCGCCGTACAATCAATGTAGACACCCACGACTTAGTCAGAAGTTCGACAAAGTTAACACCTGGTCTGTCGATTTTTGGTGCATCGAAGCATAACATACGAAATTTGTCCCTCCGCGTTCCTCTGGGAAGGCTTATTGGTCTTAGTGGCGTTTCGGGCTCAGGAAAATCCACCCTCCTTGACAACATAATTTATCAGGGCCTCCTGGCAAGTGATGGTATTGCTGTCGATGATCCTGCGAAGATCTCAAAGATCTCAAGTGACGTAAATTTCTCCGAAGTAGCATTGGTCGATCAAAGCCCTGTCAACAAAAACTCTCGATCAAACCCAGCCCTCTACTCAAACGTCTGGAATCCGATTCGGGAGCTCTTCGCCAAAATGGAGCAAGCTAAATTGTCAGGCTTGAACCCCTCAAGTTTTTCCTTCAATAGCGGGAATGGCCGATGTGAAGAGTGCAAAGGGCTGGGCTACGAGCGTGTCGAAATGCAATTTGTTGCCGATGTTTTCGTTACCTGTTCTAACTGTGAAGGCCAACGATTTAAACCGGAGGTTTTAGAAGTATCCTACCAGGACAAGTCAATAGCTGACATTCTAAGACTGACCGTAAGTGGGGCCATTAGCCTATTCAAGGGTTTACCTTCGATTACAAATCGGCTTGAGATCCTTGAGGAAGTTGGCCTTGGGTACCTTATTCTCGGACAACCTTTAAGTACAATCAGTGGAGGAGAATCGCAACGTCTGAAGCTGATCAAATACATCCCAAAAGTAGAGAATTCTAGTAAACCTGCTCTCCTTCTGCTCGATGAGCCAACGACTGGACTACATAGACACGACGTTAAAAGTCTGATTGGAATCCTACATAAGCTGGTCAACCAAGGGAACAGTGTCATTATTATTGAGCACCATCTCGACCTTCTAAAATCTACCGACTGGATAATAGAAATGGGCCCGGAAGCAGGTAGCGAAGGTGGGCGAATTATCTTCCAAGGCACTCCCGAAGATCTGGTCCAAAAGTCAATTCCAACTGCGAGATTCCTTCGAGGAATGATGAAAAGAGAGAAGGTAAAAGAGACTGTAAGGAGAACGAGAATTGAGTCCATTCCCGATCAGTCCTGCCAACCCCTTGGGAATCAAAATTTACATGAAAACAAAAACGCCATCACCCAAAATTTAGCTGCCGAAATAGATTCTGAAAATGAGAATAACGAAGCTAGATATCTTCAAGTCCGTGGCGCCCGCGAGAATAATCTGAAGAATTTTTCCGTTTCGATTCCTCATCGGAAGCTTACTGTTGTTACTGGTGTTTCCGGATCGGGAAAGTCAACCTTGGCGTTTGATATCGTATTTGCAGAAGGCCAACGCCGATTTATGGAGTCAATGTCCCCTTACGCCCGCCAGCATGTAGAACAAATGGCCAGGCCCGACGTCGACCAGATCACTGGAATGCTGCCTACCGTTGCAATTGAACAAAGAGCAACACATGGAACTCGCAAATCAACGGTTTCCACCATCACCGAAGTAGCACAGTATTTTCGGCTTCTATTCGCTCGTACTGGCATCCAACACAATCCGCGTACAAACAATGATCTTATCTCTCTCCCAGCAACCGCCCTTCTGAAACGCCTTAAGGATATACTCAAAAAAAACTACCCAAGTAGTGTTAATAAACTTTACCTTTGTTCTCCTCTGGTGCGAGGAAGAAAGGGGCACCATCAACCGCTCGCAAATTGGGCATCTGGTCGCGGATTTAAACTGCTCAGAGTCAATGGTCGCCTAATTGAGATATCCAGATTCAAGAAACTCGACCGCTACAGTGAGCACGACATTGAAGTTGTAGTAGCAGAGTTCACGCCGAGACAAACAACACCACTTAACCTTCTCCGAGAGAGACTTGAAGAAGCCCTCCAGCTTAACAGCGGATCTTGCTTCCTGGCACGATCTTCAGGCCAAATCGAAACTTGGCTCTCAACCAAGAGAACTGATCCTTCTACAGGAGAGTCATTTCCAGATTTGGACCCAAAGAATTTTTCTTGGAATTCTCCGAAAGGATGGTGTCCATCCTGCCGAGGCTATGGACAGATTTATGAATGGATGTTACAGAGTGATGACTTTCCCACTAGCATTGCGAGGATGGAACCGGGTAATCCCTGCTCCGAATGCGGTGGTTCACGAATCAATGAAATCGGAAGAGCAGTTTATCTTTGTCTCGAAAACGGCAGAAAAATGAACCTTCCAGAACTACTCGGACTTCCTCCTCGAGATATCCTTGAGTGTCTTCATCAACTCAAACTCGACCGGAGAGGACGTGCCATAGTTAAAGAAATTTTACCAGAAATAGAAGAACGCCTTAATTTTATGAATCAACTGGGTCTTGGTTACCTTACACTCGATAGAGCGACCTCGACTCTATCCGGCGGAGAAGCGCAGCGGATCCGGCTCGCTGCTCAGTTGGGATCTACTCTTAGCGGTGTACTCTACGTTCTCGATGAACCTTCTATTGGGCTACATGCAAGAGACAATGCTCACCTTCTAAAGTCGCTCCAACTACTGCGTAGAAATGGGAATACCCTTCTTGTCGTAGAACATGACGAGGGAACGATGACATCCGCCGATCACATTGTTGATATCGGTCCAGGGGCAGGACAAAAAGGGGGAGCTATAATAGCCGAAGGGACCCTTAGCGAAGTAAAAAAGGTAAAATCATCGTTAACTAGTCATTATCTTAAAAAAGGTATTCAACACCCACTTCGCGGCAAGTATCGGTCCCTCCCCAAACTTTTTAACTCAAAATCTCCATCACGAAATCCTGATTGGTTATTAATAAGGCGGGTTACACTACGAAACCTCAAAGGGCAGGATCTACATCTACCCCTCGGACGGCTAATCATCGTCTGTGGAATTTCGGGAGCCGGTAAATCGACTCTCATTCGAGACCTTGTCGGACCACTCGTCGCATATGCCTCATGTAATCGCCTCAAACGCCTCTCTAACCGTTCGGTCAATGGAACACTATGTGATTCAGTCTCTACATTCAGGAGGTCCTTCAAGGACCTCCTGAATGGCCATGTCTTCCGAAATGTTATCGAAGTGGATCAGAAGCCAATAGGAAAAACACCTCGTTCCACCCCGGCAACGTATATCAAGGTATTTGACATCATTCGTCGTTTCTTCGCATCTCTTCCCGTGTCTCGAATCCGTGGCTACGATTCAAGTACCTTTTCTTTCAATACAAAGCAAGGCCGTTGCGAAGAATGCAGTGGGGCCGGCCGAATCAAACTGGAAATGAGTTTTATGCCCGATGCCTATATCATTTGTGAAAAGTGCAGCGGAAATCGATATAGCCCAGAACTCGAAGATGTGAAATGGAAGGATAAGAACATTGCAGATGTTCTCAATATGACTTTCGAGGAAGCGGCCGGATTCTTTGACTTCCATTCTAAACTCAAGAATGCATTCAACCTTATGTTGGAAACTGGCCTTGGGTACCTCACTCTTGGCCAAAGCAGCCCAACACTCTCGGGAGGAGAATCCCAGAGATTAAAACTGGTCAGCGAACTAGCAAAGGGTTTTCAATCTTACTCCGAAGAAGTTCATGCTCCAACATCCAAAAATCTCTACATCATTGAGGAACCAACAATCGGCCTCCATCTCTACGACTGTGAACGGCTCATCAAATTACTCCATCGCATCGTCGATCAAGGTCACACAGTAATCGTTATTGAACACAATCTTGATCTTATCGCGGAAGCCGACTACATCGTCGAGGTTGGTCCAGAAGGAGGGGAATCCGGAGGAGAAATCCTCTATCAGGGCCCCACAACCGGTTTTCTCGATTGTAACCGCAGTCCAACCGCTCCGTTTCTAAAACAAAAACTCTCGACCTCTTAAAAAGATAATCTTATTTAGCATCCTAATTATTTCCCCCTCCGGAAGGGGAGAAACCAGTAAATGTATGGTGCCGAAATTGGGGCAAACCCTCAAATTTATTAGCAATGAATAAATCAACGGTAATCCGACAGAGCCTTGCCTTCATGATTATACAGATGACTTTCATGTCTCTCTTCGCAGTCGAACATAAGCATTCCAGCCATAAAGAGCGTATTGCACAAAAGTGGCAGAGTACACTAAAGGATTCTTCCTTTCCTCAAAATGAGGGCAGATCCGGTCCTGTAGTATTTCTCGGCGTTTATACAACGCGAATAAGCCCTACGTTGAGCGCTCAACTAAAGCTCCCCACCGGAATGGGACTGACGATTCGCCATATCGTACCAAATAGTCCAGCAGCGGAGGCAGGACTAAAAGAACATGATATACTCCGTAAATTCGAAAACCAGATTCTGATTCATCCTCAGCAGCTCCAAGTTCTAATCCGCACAAGCGACGAAGGAGATTCAATCTCATTTACCATCTTGAGAGAAGGTCAGGAAATTAAAGTCGAGACCAAACTTAAAACCAAGAAGCCTGAGAAATATAAACGCGGCCACAAGTCCCGGTTTTGGATTGACAGGTCGGACGGTTATGGAAAGGGCAGGAAAAACTTCTCTCCACCTCTATCTGATATTTCCGAAAATAAGACCCATCGGCACAAGAGAGCACACATATTTACGCAAGAACACAAAAATTCAGATAGAAGAAGTCATACAACCCCATTGACCCAGAACGGTTTCTCCAGAGAAATCCTTAATCCCGGAAAGAAGCCAAGTCCTTCCAAATCACAACATAAAAAGCCACCTGATCGCCAAAAAAGAGAATGTCTATAATGCTTCCCCAGGTCCCTTTAACTCGCCAGGGAAAGGAACATCCAATCGGGGAATATGGAGTTCTAATCCTAGCCTTTTGAGAAGGTAAGATAAATTGATTTCAGGAACGAACTAACCCGATAGGTTTAGTTCGATAATTTGAAAAACATCACACCTCTTCCATCGGTGGAACCCGAACAACCTCTCGCTTATTCCTCGGAATAAGTCTCCTTTAACGAATCAATCACATCCGGCTCAGCAAGTGTTGTTACGTTACCCAAAGCACGACCCTCAGCAATATCACGGAGGAGTCTTCGCATGATCTTTCCAGAACGGGTTTTCGGTACATCAGCGGAAAAAATAATTTTCTCGGGAAGGGCAAATTTTCCAATCTTCTTGGCCACTAAATCGTTCAGCTCGCCCTTTAACACATCGTCAGCATTGAAGCCTTCTCGGACAATAACAAAGGAAACAAGTCCCTGCCCTTTTATGTCGTGCTTCACTCCAACCACCGCAGACTCTGCAATCGCAGGATGTTCCACATATATACTCTCTAATTCAGCTGTCCCGATCCGATGACCTGACACATTAACCACATCATCAACCCGGCCGACAATCCAATAATATCCGTCCTCATCCTTTCGGGCACCATCTCCCGGAAAATAGTAATTCCCCTCCCACTTTGGCCAATAAGTTTCCTTATACTTTTCCGAATCTCCGTAGATCCCACGGAGTATTCCGGGCCAAGGGTTTCTGATTGAGAGAAGGCCTGCAGTTGCTTCTTCTCCTGATTCCGTGAGAATTGCTGGTTCAATCCCAAAAAAAGGTAGAGTGGCGCTTCCCGGTTTTGTAGGGGTAACACCTGGAAGAGGAGAAAGAAGAATTCCTCCAGTTTCGGTCTGCCACCAAGTGTCAACGATAGGACATTTTTCTCCCCCGATTTTTTCATGGTACCACATCCAGGCCTCTGGATTGATCGGTTCACCAACTGTACCGAGGAGTCGAAGAGAAGAAAGGTCTTTTTTCGCAGGCCACTGATCACCCCACTTCATAAATGCTCTAATCGCAGTCGGTGCCGTATAAAAAATGGTTGCCGAGTACTTCTCAATGATTTCCCAGAATCTACCTTCGTCTGGCCAATTTGGGGCTCCCTCGTAAATAAGCACAGTAGCCCCGTTCTGCAACGGTCCATAGACAATGTAACTATGTCCGGTAATCCAACCTACGTCTGCGGTACAGAAGTACACATCTTCTGGTTTAAGATCGAATATATACTTGGCAGTATGATAGGTGTAGACCATATAACCTGCCGTCGTGTGAATTATCCCTTTAGGCTTTCCCGTCGTCCCACTAGTATAGAGTAAGAAAAGCATATCTTCACTATCGCAGTGTTCCGGCTCACATTTTCTCGGCTGATCCATCGCTAAATCATGATACCAGTAGTCCCTCCCATTCTGCATTTGGCAGGCGAATGGCTCCTTTTCAGGATGCCTTTGTACCACGACAACGCTCTCAACACACGGACATTCCGACACGCCCTCATCCACAATATTCTTGAGCGGAAGCACCTTACCGCGACGCCACCCTCCGTCAGCAGTGATCACACATTTTGACTCGCTATCAAGGACTCTGTCTTTAATCGACTCCGCTGAAAATCCTGCGAATATTACCGAATGAACTGCACCGATTCGAGCGCAGGCAAGCAGGGCAATCACAAGTTCGGGAATCATGGGCAAGTATATGGCTACTCGATCACCCTTGCCCACTCCAATTGCCTTGAGACTATTGGCGAAGACACAAACCTCTCTAAAAAGATCAGAGTAGGTCAAAACACGCTCTTCGCCCGGTTCCCCTTCCCAGATAATTGCTGCTTTATTTCGAGTCGCACTTTTCAAGTGAGAATCGACACAGTTGTAACAGATATTAGTGCGCCCTCCTGTAAACCATTTAAAGAACGGCTTGTCCGAAGAATCTAGGACGGTTTCCCATTTCTTAAACCATTGAAGCTCTTCTGCTACTTTTGACCAATATGCCTCAGGATCATCGAGGCTTTGGCGATAAAGCGCTTGATACTCTTCCATACTCCCAATATGGGCGGATTTGGAAAAACTCTTCGCAGGCGGAAATTTTCGATCCTCCTTTAAGATGGTATCCAGTTGCTGCGTTTTCATATTTTGATCCTGAAAGAAAGATAATCACCCCCAAAGGGAGTGCAAATTAAATCTCTACATCGGAAATTCCCCGAGTATGAGAAATTGATCTACTGTTAAATTGTTAATCAACAGATAATTTAAAACCTTCGCAAATCTTCCTATTTCTCGTAAAATGTTCCACTTAGCATCTCAATCTCTCTAAAAACTAGTCCCCTAGCAGAAGGGGCCAAATAATTACAGGAAGGTGAACACCCGACTCTTTGACTACGAGATTCCAGAAAGCTCTATCGCTCAGTTTCCTACACTAAACAGGGGAGATGCGAAGCTATTGGTCGTCGATCGAAAAACGCAAGAGATCACCACCAACCGGTTTCACGATTTTCCTTATCTGGTACCGAAAGGAAGTGCTTTATTCCGAAATAACGCTCGTGTATTACAAGGCCGAATTCGCGGCAATCGTCCGTCAGGCGGAAAAGTCGAATGCCTTCTATTACGTCCTGGTAGAGACAGGGATAACTGGTGGTGCCTTCTTCGACCTGGGCGCAAATTGGGTCCAGGTCGAACATTTGAAAAAAGGGGAAGCTTCCATGCTCAGGTTCTGGAAAAGAAACCCTCTGGAGAATTCTTAGTCAAATTCAACCTAAAAGATGGAGGAGACGTACCTTCGATGGCAGAGAAGGAAGGCGAAGTGCCGCTACCTCACTACATAAGGAGAGATCAACAGTATAAGAAAGCAGTTGAGGATCGGGAACGTTATCAAACTGTCTATAGCGATCCTGAGAAAACCGTAGCTGCAGCTGCTCCAACTGCTGGTCTCCATTTTACAGAATTCATCCTGGAGGAACTCTATAGAAAAAAAATTCAGAGTTTCGACCTTACTCTCCATATCGGACTTGGGACTTTCCACCCAATTAACACCGATACAATCGAAGACTATAGTATTCATCGGGAAGCTTATGAAATTCCTCCGGACACTTTGCAGGCTCTCAAAAAACAGAGAATAGGTCCGAGAATCGCAATTGGAACAACAACTGTTCGAGCACTAGAGGATCTCTCGTTTAAAACTCAACACAAGTCCATCGGTCCAACTTCGAAATTGGGAAGCGATTCAATTTCGGCCGAGGCAAGTCTCCTGATTTACCCTCCCTTTGAGTTCCAACTCTGCCAAGCGCTTTTGACCAATTTCCACCTGCCTCGATCGACTCTAATGTGCCTTGTTGCAGCATTTCTTACTCCCGGATCAACTGACGGAATTAGTTGGTTGAAAGAAATCTACCACGAGGCTTTAGCGATGAACTACAGATTCTATAGCTACGGTGACGCTATGCTTATCCTATGAGTAACATTAACATATCGTCGTCCTTATAGAGTAACGAATTCCCGATGGTCTGAATCCACAATTATACCCTAAAAGTCTCTGTTTAATTCAAGTACTTTTTCAGTTTGCAGAAATTCGCTTACTCATCATTGTTATACATAATGAGAAGCAAATGCATAACATCCCTTATTCGAATTTTTAGTATCGCAATCAGCCTTTGCGCATTAAGTCAGTCACTTCGCGGTGTTGAGGAGATCTATAAAGCCGATCCTTCCCATTCAGGAATTGGGTTCAAAGTACGGCATTTTTTTAGCTCTGTTCCGGGCATGTTTACTGATTTTGAAGCCACCATCATAAGGGACACTGAGAATTCGGAAAACAATAGCATTGATGCTGTTATCATCGTTGAAAGTATCAACACCAACCATGCGAAGAGAGATAAACACCTACGGAATGAGGACTTTTTTGACGAACCGATACATCCTACCATTACCTTCAAAAGCACTCGGTGGGAGGAGGTTAAGGAGAATCAATTTACGGTCACAGGAAACCTTAAGTTGTTGAATGTAACTAAAGAGATAATCCTCGATGTTCGGCTCACTGGAGCCGGTCCAAATCATCGCGGCGTTTTTCTAACCGGATGGGAAATGGAAACAACACTAGATCGTCGCGATTTTGGTATAACCTACGGGCAAGATATTATTGGAAACGACGTTTCTGTAGAAATCTCTATCGAGGCGCAGAAACAATAATCTTCTTGGGTAAACTGATTTCAAATAACCAATCTAATCCTCAGCATAGTTACCCAAACCTATTTATCTCGATTCAAAGGAAGGTGGAGACCTCGCTCGAGAGTTCTGAAATTTTTGATTCGACCCGGCAGGGCTTGATCCTGTTTTGTTGTTGGACAATCCTAGCCACGACTAATGGGCCGGACGTAACGGAAATCGAAATAGTACAGCAATGAATCGAATTCTCTCCTTGTCAGACGACCCGCATACTTGCCTATGTCCAGCTGATCAGAGATTGCCTTGGGAAGATTCCGAGGCAGATTCTTCTTATATCGCTCCAGAGAATGAAGCTGTTTTTCCAACAGTTTGACAGAGTAAACAGTATCAGGAAGACCTATTTCCCCAAGGAAAATACTCCGCCCGGTAGTGTATTTTTCAGTATCAAAGAAAACCGTATGAGTTCCTTCAAGTTTTGAAGGGGATCCTACGGGAGCAGCTCCGGATGAAAAATCATTCGAACTCGAAGCCTCAGCACGAGAATTCGTGTTTAGCGTGATAATTAAAGTTAATGCACAGAATATAATCTTATCCATAGGATTCTAATTGAGGACTAATGGCTTTCGGACGAAATCTCCTTTAAGTTACCACAAGCAATGAATGTTGTCACTCTTCGAATTAAACTTGGGGTTTATTTGTCTACAGGGACGGGAAGACTATCCCCAAATCACATCTCTATAGCTTCTCGTGCGATAATAAATTTAGGTGATTAAACCGATCTGGATAAGAGACCATCCGGCTGCGAGGTAGTAATTCGATCCAAAATTTTCAGGATAAATTCCCTTTCCCGTGGTTAACAATTGGGGTATGAATACAATTCCATCAGTCACCAAGCGAAAAATCCAGTTGTGAATGAAGTTAGAGAACCACTTAGATCAAAGGCCCCTAAAATCTCCATACCTGAGAACGTGGGATGTTTTTATGTTAAGCTTATGCCTGCGATAATTTAAATATGGGCGAGTGAATGATTCAGGTTTTTCATCCCAGTGAGGAAAACGAATTGGTAGACTCCAAACTCAACTATGCCGACAACACGGGGGCAAAAAGGCTGTCTCTAGTTTCAATTGTGATACCGGTATTCAATGAAGCTATTCTTCTGCCTCATACACTGGACAGTATCGATGCCAGCCCTGGCGAGAAAGAGGTAATAGTTGTGGACGGTGGAAGCCTCGACGGCACAAGGGAATACGCTGAACAGCGGGGAGCGATGTTGATTTCATCGCCTGTTTTAAATCGGGCTCAACAGATGAACCTAGGGGCTAAGGCAGCAAAAGGGGACGTCCTCCTTTTTCTGCACGCTGATACACTTTTGCCTCAAACAGCTCTTCAAGAAATCCAAAAAGTTCTTCTCGAACACAGGATTGTAGGGGGCGCTTTCTCTCGCCATTACGATCATCCATCCCTCTTTCTCCGGACCACCTGCTTCTTGGCCAAAATACGAAGCCGCTTGTTAGGCTGGTATCTTGGAGATCAAGGGATATTTGTCCGAACTTGCGTATTCAAAGAGATTCGGGGTTTTCGGCACATTGAGAACTTCGAAGATTTGGAATTTTCCCGATCTCTTAGAAGTTTTGGACATACCGTCACACTAAATTCCTGTACTCTTTCATCAGGTCGCCGTTTTGGACAATATCCAATCCTCCGAACACTCAAAGACGTAATTCTTACCTTGAAGTATCTAAGACAGAACAAATCAACGAGATAGAGCCTTGAGGTTACAACCAGAGCTTCCCATCCCCTAACCGTAATGGGTTTAGAGTTATCCCAGACAGGGTAAAAATAGAGACATCTGGATAACCAACAAAGTGGAATTAACGGAGTAAATTAAAAAAAAGTGGGGCCAAGTAAGAATTTACCAATTAAGGGCGCACTCGTTTTAGCAAGTCCCATCGTAATCATAATTCTGGGCCGCCTATTTCTAATGGGAAACTCTCTTGAGTCATTTAACCTATGGGTAGAAGACCTTGGGGAATGGGGATACATCGCCTTCTTCGGGATATATGTTTTATCAACTATTTTTCTTCTGCCTGGATCCGTTCTAACCCTTGGAGCCGGTTTTTCCTTTGGTATTGTAGTCGGCTCATTAGTTGCTTCCATAAGTGCCACTGTGGGTGCATCTTTGGCATTCCTAATTGCTCGATATCTTGCGCGTGATACTATTTTAAAAAAATTAAATCGAAACGTGAAATTTGCCGCCATCGACTCAGCCATCGGAAGGGAAGGAGGAAAAATTGTCCTCCTTCTAAGACTGAATCCCATTTCACCATTCAATGCTCTAAACTATTTCCTCGGTTTAACCGCCATTAGATTCTGGTCCTACTTGCTAGCAAGCTGGATTGGAATGATTCCGGGTACCATACTCTATGTTTATCTCGGTGTAGCGGGGAAAGCGGGACTGGAAGCTGCTTCCGGAGGACAGGGAAGAAGCACACTGGAATATATCTTTCTAGGAATTGGTCTTATCGCGACTCTAATCCTTACAATATACATTGCTCAGATCGCAAGGAAAGCCCTACAGGAGTCAGAACTCCATGGAAGCTCCATTGAACTATAGTAAACAAATGCCTGTTCACCTGAACTTCAGGTTCAGATCTAAAATTCAGGCAACGAAAACGTGAAATCAAAGAAGCTATTAGGATATCTTGTGTACACCCTAGTTTTTCTAACTCCATACTCATTTGGGGCTTCTGAACTCAGGATTTTGCCAAAAATCGACCATTCTGCCTGGAGCGAGCTCCTGTCTGACTATGTCAATACCCTGGGCCTTGTTGACTACGGAAGATGGAAATCGAATCACTTGGATCTAGCAAAGCTGGACCGATATCTGGATCAATTCAAAGCTGAAGCTGATCCCTATGCAAAAGGCTTGGGCTTAGCCGTTTCTCTCGTAAACGCTTACAACGCTTTTACCGTTCAATGGATTCTGGATAACTATCCAACTGAAAGTATTCGCGAGCTAAAGAACTCATGGACGGGAAAACGATACTCAATTGGAGGAAAGCTGCTTTCCTTAGATAACATTGAAAATAATCATTTGCGACCGCTCATAGGGTGGCAAGTCCATGCCTTGATTGTCTGTGCCGCGCGAAGCTGTCCTCCTCTCAGAAATTCTGCCTATAGCGAAGTGAGGTTCGAAGCGGAAATCGAGGAGGCGTATCGAAATTGGCTTAGTAGGAGCGATCTAACTAAGTTCAATATTCCAGCGGGAAAAGTTGAACTCCCAATGATCTTTAAATGGTTCGCTGAAGATTACGAGCATGGGTCCAGCGTAGATGAAATCCTTCGTAATTATTCACCTGAAAGTTACAGAGAATTCGTTGAGTCGGGCAGCTACAAGATTGTCTACAAAAAATATCATTGGGGCCTTAACGATCAATCAGAATTAGGAAAATTCTATAAATAGAATCTCGTCGATTGCAGCATAGTTGCTCGACAACAGCAGGGCCAATTCAAGTCCAGGGATACGGCTTTTGCCTCCACCCTGGTTATAAAGTTTAGATTCTGTGCTATCTTAATCCAATGAGACTGGATTCAATCAACATCAACGATGATTCTCGATTTAGCCCCAAATAGCCAGACTACCTTCACAGATACCGGAAGATTAAAACTGCCAGGGAACCTTATCAGTGTGAAAACTGGAAGTGGCAAATAGAGTTTCCTTATTAATACTGGTGCCGCAAAACAAGCGGCTCATACATTTATGACGCACAATCCCCTGTTCTAAAAGAGGGCACTCGCCTTACTCGTTTCGATAATTACCTCAAGACCCCGTTCGTCGCCTTACAAATGAACTGGCCGATGGGTGAAAGCGTGGCAAATCGCCACCGCGGCTGCATCCGCTTCATCCGATTTTAGCACATCGTTAAGTCCCATCAAACTACGCACACTTCTGGCTACTTGTTCCTTACTCGCCCTTCCGAATCCAGCTACTGCCTGTTTTACCCGAAGAGGAGCGTACTCAAAAACCGGTTTCTCCTTAAGGACAACAGCAGCCATTGCTGCCCCCCGAGCCGCACCAAGAACTAATGCTGTTCTTGTGTTTTGAACATAAATCGGCTGTTCCATAGCTACATGATCTACCTGCACCTCCCCCAACAATTCTCCAACGACCTTACATATATTTCCTATACAAATTGGCATCGGGATGCTGGATTTCAGCCTGATTGTGTGGCTTCGCAAAAGCTCTATGCCTGAATCTCTAAAACTCAGAATGCTCAGTCCAGTTCCTCGAAGGCTCGGATCGATTCCCAACACAACTCCTAGGTAGGGTTTATGGCGAATCGATTCCATCTCGCCTATCCACTCCGGAGCTTGTCCTCCCCGTTCTAATCTGTCTGCCCATAGGGCTCTCACTGATCGGCGCGGCATCTCCGGAGAATATCTATTAGCTTACGGAGATGCTGTCGAGGCCTGAATAATAATTTAATTGAAAATCATGAGTTAAGAAGAGTATCGATCAGGAAACAGACAGTCGACCGTTATCAATCGAAAAGATGTTCCAGTTACAGCCCAATTCAGACGGAGGAGGACTAGTCCCGCTTGCAAAAACTTGAAGCTCGGGTGACAAGGCTTCCCAGAAGCGTGCTCGACAAAGAGGATCAAGTTCCCCGAGGACATCATCGGCCAGTACCACAGGCTTAATACCGCTACATTCAAACCACCATTTGCACTGGGCAAGCCTAATAGCGATGGCGAGACCACGCTGCTCTCCTTCAGAAGCAAAAGCTTGGACTTCACGTCCTCCCAACTGAAAGATTAAGTCATCCCTATGGGGACCTACTGAAGTCGCCCTAATCTCTTGATCCCTTCTTTTTCTCTCCCGCATTAAGGTAGCGAAGTCCGATTCTGAATCTCCCCAAACCTCGGTCGAATACTCAAGCCGTGGCTCTATTCCCCCATCTGTTAGCTTAGAATAAAAATCTATCACTTCATCATTGAGAGAACGAACAGCGGAACGCCTTTTTTGTATAACTTGGATCCCGCATGATGTTAAGATCTTCTCAAAAGATCTCAGTAGACCATCGTCTTCTCCTTCTCGTAAAAGATGATTCCGCTCACGAAGTGCCCGATGATATTGGCGGAGACAGTTGAAATAAACGGGATCCGTAGATGAAAGAGTGAGATCTAGGAATCTGCGTCTACCCGCGGGCGCGCCTCTAATAAGTTGAATGTCATCTGACGAAATAACAACAGAGGGGAAGCGGCCCAGGTGCTCACTTAGCCTTAAGACAGGATCTCCATCAACCTTGATATCACTAGCACCGGGCTGCAGGGAACAGGCGATCTCGATCAAACCTTTCCCCTCATAATCCAGAACATACCTTATCTGGGCTCGGTTTCGCCCAATAGCAACAAGCTCCCTCCGATCTGATGTTCGAAAAGACCGGAGAGCTGAAACAAAGTTTAACGCTTCAAGAAGATTGGTTTTCCCTTGACCATTCCTGCCAAGGAAAAACTGATGAAGCCCCTCGAATTCGAGATCGATAAACTTAAAATTACGGAAATCTTCGACCTTTAGAGAGAGAAATTTCACGGAATTCTCAACTCCTCACCAACTTTTAAATCGTGTGGACTCTCGAGAAGACCTTTATTCGCCTGATAGATGTCCATCCATCGGGCGGCACTGCCATAAAGCTTTTCACTGATTAAACTAAGATTATCCCCAGGCTCAACAACGTAAGCAGTAGGCCTCGATACCGGTGCCTGGGAATCAAATCTCTCGTCTTCTCTCCTTTCGTCCACCTCCAATTCAATCTCTTCAGAAACAGGGGGGGATTTAACATCCCTCCCAATAACCGATTCCGGCTGCTTACCCAATTTTGTTTTTGCGGCCAAGAGCTGGCGCTTGAGCTCAAGATTCTCCTTTTGGACTTGTTCGACTAGCTCTAAGAGATCCAATCTCTCCAACGGATCCTCGAATGGCTTGGCCGGGAAAATCCTTGCGAATTCCTTCATGGAAGTCTCGATCAGCTGTCGCACCCGTTCTGCTCGTGCTGACTGAGGATCTGTTTCAAGGTATTTCCGAAAGTGGTAAATCGCTGAAATCGGATCCTTCAAATGCTGTAAATAAAGGTTACCTGCCTGAAGCTGTGATTGCGGTGCATCCCTTCGCCTTTCAATTACGATAAGAAAAGCATTCAACGCCTCATGATTTCTTCCTTCCTTAAGTAGTTGCAATCCCCTTTCATAGTCTCCGTCTCGGATCTCAGGAGGCGCAGAATTCAAATTTTCCGGACACCCGATAACGGCGATAAAAAGAAAAGCTGTGAGCAGTCCAAGAATTATATTACGGATCATATACCCAAGTTACACAGGGTAGTGGATCAAAATAAAGACTGAAGTCTAAGAGATTTATAGACTTTGGCCTTTAGCGCACGTAGAAAATGATAGACTACCACTCGTTAGAAATTCCTAATCAAGAAATTTCTTTAGTAGGCCTTGGTGTCAATTCTCCTACATCTGTAACTGGCGTCAGTCTTCCCCAGAATCAACAAAACAAACTAATTGGAACTTCTGAAAGCGATATCTAGGAGTCGATAAACAAACTCACAATTTAACTTCTTGTTGAATCTTCAGTTCAACTGATCATATTTAAACCATACTCGTGGGATCGAGAGCTTGATCGATCGTTTCTTCATCGAGCCATCCTTTTTCAAGAAGAACTTGGCGCAGAGTTTTGTTTTCTGAATAAGCAATTTTTGCTACTTCGGCAGCCCGATCGTAGCCGATATGGGGATTCAAAGCCGTTACTAACATGAGTGAATGTTCGACTAAATTACTGCATCTTTCCTTATTCACTTCGATCCCATCGATACAACGGTCCGCAAAAACCTGGGCCCCACGACCAAGACAACCAATAGCCTCGTGCAAAGAATAAGCAATCAGAGGGATTGTGACGTTGAGCTCGAAATGACCATCTCTCCCGCCAACAATCACCGAATGACACAAGCCCATGCTGTAAATCGCGACCTGAATCAGCATTTCACTCATCACCGGGTTCACCTTTCCAGGCATGATAGAGGATCCAGGCTGGGTTGCCGGAAGATTTAGCTCGCCCAATCCAGACCGTGGACCTGAACCTAACATTCGTACATCATGGGCTATTTTAGTGAGACTGGCAGCAATAGTATTGAGGTGGCCGGCAACTTCAACAGCATCATCCCTGCCCCCTTGTGCTTCAAAATGATTATCTGCTTCCCGGAACTTAATCCCAGTTTCCTCGCTTAATAGTGCGACTACTTTTGCCGCGAATTCAGGATGGCAATTGATTCCCGTCCCAACAGCAGTTCCTCCGATCGCTAGCTCCTGGAGAGCCTCGATAGCTCGATTCGCTCTCTCCACACTCTTGTTCACTTGGGTAGCATATCCTGAAAATTCCTGTCCAAGGGTGAGAGGAGTAGCATCCATTAGGTGAGTTCGACCAATCTTTACGATCCCATTCCACTGCTCCGCTTTCTTCAATAGCGAAGATTCCAACTGAATGAGGGAAGGCACTAGAATGTTATTTAATGCTACCGCAACGCTAACATGCAGTGCTGTCGGCACTATGTCATTAGAAGACTGACCCATATTAACGTCGTCATTGGGATGAATAGGAATACGCGATCCAATCTGTTCACCTACCATCTGACTGGCGCGGTTAGCAATTACCTCATTGATATTCGTGTTAGATGACGTCCCCGAACCAGTCTGAAATACATCGACTGGAAACTGCTCAGCTAATCCCCCTTCGGCTATCTCTCTGGCAGAAGATCTTATCAACTCCGCCTTATTCGGGGCCAGCTGCTTTAGATCTTCATTTGCAGTTGCGCAGGCCGATTTTACAAGACCTAGACCTCGTATGAATCCCTCCGGCATTCTATGACCACTGATAGGAAAATTGAGGACCGCCCGCTGAGTAGAAGCCCCGTAGAGCGCTTCGTCTGGGACCTCCATCTCTCCCATGGAATCCTTTTCCTTTCTCATTCCTTAATCTTCCTCCGTCGATTCTCTATCATTATTTCCTTCTTTTCCTGAGACAACATCGTCAATTTCTGATTCACCTTTTTCATTCCTCAAAAGCGGAGCCTCTAACACTGCTTCGCCTGTTCCTCTGTCATTGGGTTCTTCAAAGGAAAGACGCCGCAACGGCTCATCCTCAGGCCGAGCAATGACAGGAACTGTAAAATCAAGTAACTCTCCATCTCGACGTACTCGAACTCCGACGAACTGATTTTCGCGTAGATAGAAAACCGCTTCACTGACATCACTTACGTCTCGGATTTCACTATCTCCAAGTGCAACAAGAACATCACCGGAGAGTAATCCAGCCTCCTCAGCCGGAGTTTCCGAAGTTACCTTTTCAATAACCACCTGGGAACCTTCCTTTCTAGAACTTAAGGGCTCAACTTCGATTCCTATCCATCCGTAGTTGATCTTTCCAGAAAAGTGAAGATCGTCACGAATCCTGAGCGCAGCACGAGCAGGTAATGAATAGGATCCCTGAACTTCAACCGGGAGCGCGTAAACCAAGATACCCACTAACTTTCCGTTAAGATCAAGCAGAGGCGATCCCCCCTCACCTGGCCCACCAGGTATGTCGGTTCTAATATAGGGTACGGGAAAGATATTAGACCCAAAACGGCTCTCTGTACCAGTAACAAGCCCGAGGGAAGGACTCGGTTTAAACTCGAGAAGAGCGCTAATCCTTAGAACCATTGTGCCTGCAATAGGCAACTCAGGGGAATCTGTTAGATGGAGGAATCTGAAGTTAGATGGAATCGACAAAACCCTAAGTAGAGAGATATTAGTATAGGAATCACCTCCTAGCATTTCCGCCGCATAGGAAATTTCTCTGTGCACAATCCAAATACGGTCAGCACCTGACGTCGAATTTGCGTTAGTCATGACGTGTCCATCACGACTGATGAAAAACCCGGTTCCTATGTCCACACGAGTTTTACCCCCTTCTCCTGCGTTTTCGAAGGCGGCACTGACTCGGACCACGGCATCGCGATTCTCCTCATACACCTCTTGGATTCGTCGTTGAAGACTTAGGAAATCTCCTTCGTCTTGAGCCTCCACTAATCCAAAAAGACAGAGTCCTAGAAATGCCAGATAAACCCATCGGGTATAGAATAAGCTAGCCATCAGCAAATTCCTAGAAAGACAATACAAACCCCAAAAATAAGAGTCTACCTTAAGATGTCTCACGTGCAGTCGCTCGATACTCATCAGAATCGTTACGATATACAACTTAATTCCAAGTCTGGAACCATTAGAAAAAAGAATCAACGGGTTGCGAGCCAGATAGATTCCCCAAATTCCTAAAAGTACTGCAACGAAGGTGCCGAAACGAATCGCACATCATCACGTACAGGAATTCCCTGAATATTCGAAGGCGGCCGAGACTCAGGGATGGAGGACAATGCAGTAAACGTGCGAGGCATTAGGTTTTTCTGATAGGAAAGTTCCTTTTCTTGCAGCACCTCAATGACTTCGATAACGAAAGTTTTTTGGAGTCTCGGAGAACGGAATATCGTAAAGTTTTGGGATTGTCGCGACTCAACTAATTGCGGTCCAGTCGACAGCTCAACTGGTTTTGCACCAGCTACCCTGTGTTCCAGCGCCTCATGCTCCTTTATCGCTGCTCCGTTTTGAAGAACAATGTAGACCAAAGCCGCTACTGCCGCAGCAGTAACAGAGACAGAAGTCGCTAAGCGGATGAAAAGCATCCGAAAGCGAGAAGGGTTCCAAGGTTCCTCGCTCACCAAAGCTTGCAAAGTTCTCCGGCGCAAGTCCCGATCAAAGTCCTCCCAAAATTTCACCGATGGCCGCTCATTCCGTTTCAGCCGGAGGACATCCTCGAGGCTTACTTTCGGGCGGCTTTCTTTAAGATGACTATTCATTCGAAACCTGGAACTCTTAATCTATGTAGGCCTGTAAATAAGCCTGGAGCTGTTGCTTGGCGTAGTGAAGTCGTGATCGAACTGTTCCTATGGAGCAGTTCATGACCTCCGAAATCTGTTGATGACTAAGCCCTTCAATTTCAAAAAGCACCACTACTGCTCTATGTTTAGGAGACAATTTATGCAGTGCTTCGTTCAATTTTTCCTGAAGTTCGCCGAGAAGAACGGATCGATCAGAATTCGTCCTAGTCACTAATGCTTCGATGATTTCAGCAGAAGAAACTTCCTCGCTGATCTTTTCGAAGCTAAAGAAATGACGCATTCTATTTTTCCTTAAATTGGTCAAAGTGGTATTGATAGCAATACGATAGAGCCAAGTAAAAAAAGAAGATCTACCTCGGAAACGCTTAAGCGAGCGAAACGCCTTGATGAAAGATTCCTGAGTAAGGTCAGCGGCATCCTCACGGTTGGAGGTAAGATTGTAAATTATGGAAAAGAGCCGTTCGCGATACTTAAGCACCAAGTGATCAAACGCTTCAACATCACCACTTTGAACTCGACGCACGTATGCAAGATCATCATCAGTCTGTTCTGCCGAGCCAAACGACCTTTGGGTTAGAGATTTTTCAACTGCCACTGATGAATGCATCTAGCCGCTCTTTTTAAGGATCCTCGAAGATGACGCAATCTTATTTCATCGTGAGGGCCCTGCTCCATTTCGGATCAAACTACAACTAATTGGCCTCCAAAAATTCCTGAGAACCTACCATCCCAAAGTTAAAAATAATCCACGGGCTTTCGATCAAATTTTATCCTTAGATTATATCCAAGACTTATCACTTTGGTCACCCAAGCCCATTTTAAAGATATATTCACCTTTTAAGTGAATATGGGAGTCCCAATGAATCACCAGGTTAGTGGCCAAACAGACTCTTCTCACCAAAATCTGCCACCCAATTGGAGATCTCAGATAGGAATTTGACTGGGGGATGTTTTAGGAAAGGGGCTAGGGCCGATTCAGCAAAATCCAACTCCCTTCGAAATAATGCGTTTGCTTCCTTGAAAACCCCATAATCAGCTAATAAATTTCTAATCACGCCTAGATCGACCTTCTGGCCACTCTGAAGCATTTTGATAAGGTCATTCCTTCGTCCTTTATCAAGACGCTTTAAAAGAAGGAGAACAGGGAGAGTCACTTCCTGATTGGCAATGTCCGTTCCTAGCGTCTTCCCTGTCCGCTCCTCCCTTTCAACAAAGTCGGCAAGATCGTCATAGATCTGATAAGCGATACCAAGATGCTTTCCATACGTCCCAGCAGCCTTAATAAAATCAACTTCGTAGCCTGCGAGTTTCGCTCCAAGGAACGAGGCAACATAAAAGAGTTCAGCCGTTTTTAATTCGATCACTCGATAGTAATCCCCAACCTTGATGGATGGATTTCCACGCTGAAAAGTTTGTATGATCTCCCCAGAACAAACCCTGCGAGTTGATGTCGCAACCGCTCTGGAAACATCAACTATAGGAAACTCGGATGCAAGTTTGAGAGCGTGAGAAAAAAGCGCATCACCCAAAAGAATCGCGACCTTCGAGCCGTATTTTTTACTAACTGTCAGATCATTATGCCTGAGAGTCGCGCCATCAAGCACATCGTCATGCACCAGAGTTGCTAGATGGACGAATTCGATTACTGCGGCAGCCTTAACGAGATCTTTAAGCACCACATTTTCCGATTGCCAGCCAGAATAAAAGAGGAGAATTGGCCGAAGACGTTTTCCGCTGTTTTTTAGGCAAAAGGCCACCATATCCTGTATTTCAGCTTCAAATTCACCGATCTGTTCATCCATGAAACTTGATAGCTTCGCTAGATGCGGTTTTACTCGCAGCGTGATCAAACCAAGATCAGAAGAATTAGATTTCTGACTGCTCTCATTTTCTGCCCCAACAAGCATGTATCAAGAAACTAGCTCATTACTTTCCAAAATCAAGTTTTCTGAATCAGGGATTTCCATTCATTTAAAGAATTTTTATGCAATGAATTTTGGATCACAGCATATCGGGAGTATATTAAATCATTTTCCCATAGAAACATCCATGACCTCATTAACCTCGTGTTCAAAACAAAATAAGGAAGGCTAACCAACCCCACTGAAACAGCCTATCTATTTCTGAAAAACATCAAGGCCTCGGTACGACCAATCAGAGCTAGACCCAAGAGAATGGAGGGACCGACGAATGATTGATCAACAACTCACAAGCAACCGAATAGCAACTCATTTGCCCAGGAATCAAACCCTTCACACGGCGATTATCTAGGCCCAAGATCTTTTCTTATGCCTGTTAGACCGAGAGCGCTTTCTACGCTTGTGTTTCGCAATCTTGCGTGCCCTTGTTTTTCTCAGATTTCCCATTAGCGATGCAAATAGTTTAACTCTGAATTTGGGCGCAACGCGCCTTGAATCGATCAGCTTTATTCCGATGGATCAAACAGTTCTTCACTGCCTTATCTAGACCGGAAACATAGGCCCGAATCGCCTTGTTTATCGTCTCGTTTTCTCCCTCTGCAATAGCCTGATCTAAATTTTTCTTTAGTGTACTCAAACGGCCCCGCGCCTGTCGGTTACGTAACTGACGCTTAGCATTTCTCCTAATGTCTTTTTTAGCTGCTTTAAGAGTCGGCATAAGATGCGAAATTGGAAACGGAGAAAATGGCGGTCTCCATCCATCGTGTCAACAGGGATTTTTCCACCCATCAGATCTACGACAACACTCACTTTAAGTGTATCGTTAAGAAAAGAGGTCTCCGGGGAGGAATAAGCCGGATTCTGTTACCCTAACTCGACAATTATTAGTTGCCGGGAAATAGGACGCATTTATTTATCTATCGATGAGTTACAACGATTCTCGACGAATCGAGATGCGACATACCCGAGACTTCGTTAGGTGGGCTACCTTATCTCCTATTCTGTCTTGCACCGGATTGGGTTTATCCTGCCCCCTCAGTTGCCCTCAGGGCGGTGAGCTCTTACCTCGCCATTTCACCCTTACCTGACCTCCACGACACTGTCGTAATATGCCGGCCTGGCGGTATTTTTTCTGCGACACTTTCCGTTACTTGGGATTTACATCCTAAATACCCTAGTTTTCACCAGGAATCCTGCCCTATGGTGTCCGGACTTTCCTTTCCCTTCTCAAGGAAGAGAACAAATGCACTCTCCCCGAAGACCTCCGATATCGAACCACGGACTTACTGAATTTGCAAGATAGAAAACTAACAATAGATCAACCGCCCACAATTGTTACAGGAAGTGATTTCCTTGGCAATACGTGCTTCAACTTCAAGATCCGTGGGAAGTTTTATGTGGCACCCAGTACACTTATGCTCCACCACTGGGACGACAATTGGTAATCTTTTTACCTGCGTCTTTACATAATGATAAGATCGAAGTTCTGATTTCCCAATACCCTCCTCAGCCGTCCGAAAATCCTCCTCAGCTCCTTCCAATTCCTGAGAAAACTCCAATTTGTGCTGAGATCGCCGCACTATTTGCTTTTCATACTCCTTAATCGTTACTTTCCGCTGAGCTTCATCGTGTTTCGCTGATTCAGTCGATTCGTCGATCATCAGCATTACTTCAATTTCCTCTTCCTCCAACGTGCTAATCTTGTCCGCAATACTGTCGATCTCGTGCTGGAGAGCACGGTATTCTTCGTTCTTTTTTACTGTCAACTGCTGGGTCTTATAGCGGTTCAATTGGTCTTCAAAAGCTCCCACCTCATTATCGAGATCTTTCCGCCTTAATTCCAACTCTTGGACAGCCTTTTTTACTGACTCGATTGCCTTGTGCTCAGTATCAATCTTGATTTGATATCCCTCAACTTCAACGGGTATCCTTTCCAACTGTTCCAATATTCGGTCACAGCGAGCATCGCACTCTTGCAGCTTTAGGAGATTTCCTATGAACGGGTTAGACATAGTATAAATATACGAGAAATCAATGTAGGCTACAATATTCGGTTGTCCAGTCTCGTTTGTCTCTTGAAACAGATATCTATTTTCAATGTTAAATGGTGCTCCTAAGTCCTCCTCATTTGCTGTTCGCTAAATTTTGCCCCAAGAAAACTCCTAGTTTTTGCAAACCGTGATCAGCCTGAGAAAACCTCTCCTGAAACGAAACCCGGCATCATCGGTCATCGATTTGACCGAAGCCATTTTCGCACCACAAGGATCTTTGAAGAATCATCTGGCCTTCGACCATCGACCTCAGCAGGAACAGATGGCGATTGCTGTAGCGCAGGCGCTGACTAGCGACCAGCCTCTTGTTTTCGAGGCTGGAACTGGAGTTGGGAAAAGCCTTGCCTACTTAGTACCTTCAATCATCCAGGCCATTGAAAGCAATCGGCAGTGCATTCTCTCTACCCATACCATTTCACTTCAGGAGCAACTTATCCGCAAGGAACTAAGACACTGCCGGCGGCTTTTTAGTACCGAACAGAGTTTAAAATCATACGGAAATTTTCGATCAGCTCTCCTTTTTGGCAGAAGTAATTACCTCTGCCCTAATCGCCTGACGAAAGCCCTAACGTCCCAAAATGAACTATTCCCTAGCACCGAAATGGCCGAGCTTAAACGTATTGTGGATTGGGCGGGAGAGACTAAGGAGGGTCTTCTCCATGAGATCACCCCAACGCCGCCTGTAAACGTATGGGAGTGGGTCAATGCAGACGCCAGCTCCTGCAATCGAAATGTCTGTAGACCCGACCATTGTTTTTTCCAAAAAGCCCGCCAGCGCCTCGAAGAGGCAAATCTGATCGTACTCAATCACAGCCTGTTCTTTTCCCTCCTGCGCTCCTCCCTAGCTGGTGATGGCCCGGGAGTCCTATTTCCTAATGACTTCGTTATCCTCGATGAAGCTCAAACCATTCCATCAATTGCTACCGAGCAACTCGGAATACACATCAGCTCCTACGGACTCAACCGCCTCCTCAGGCGCCTGTACAATCCAAACAATGGAAAGGGAATTTTTTCCCTCTGCGGCGCCCCTTCCGACAGGAAGACAGTTGAAGAAGCAATCCAGTTAAGCGACCGTTTCTTTGGCCTTATACGACAAGATCACCTATCTAGCCAAAATATCGTCCGCCTATACGAGGAGAATTGGTGCGATCCCTTTATCAATCCCCACCTTGATAAAATCATCCGAAATATTGGACACATTGCTGACCGCCACACAAAAGAATCCGATCGGGTGGAATTGCGTGATTTAAGGAATCATCTAACACGCTATCGCAATTCTATAACTGAATGCGTTGAGCTCTCTCAACACGATCACGTCTATTGGTTGGAGAAAACAGGACAAGTAGAGAATATCGTAAAGGTGAGAAACGCCCCCATCGATGTTTCCTCCCAACTCCGGGAGTTTGTGTTTTCTCGGCAAACTTCCGTCATTGTTACCAGCGCCACCCTTGCCGAAAATATTCGCCTTGATAGCTTCTCGGAAAAAATTGGAGCCTCCGGTTACCCCGCTGAGAAGGTTACCTCTCCTTTCAATTTCTCTGATCAAATGCGTATTTTTATTGCAACTGATGCACCGGCCCCTTCTCACGAACAACATAATCTAGATCTTGATTTTCTCTGCGACACGATACGGTTTTGCTCTTTGCGGGTTAAAGGTGGTAGCCTCGTTCTCTTTACTAATTACCAGTCTATGTTCGCGGTCGCCGAAATTATTCAAAGCTCCCTTTCAACCCAAAACCGATCTCTCTTCGTCCAATCCAGAGACGGTTCCCGTTCACAAATCACTTCTCGCTTCGCAAAAAAAGGAAATGCTATACTTTTCGGTACTAACAGCTTCTGGACAGGTGTAGATGTTCCTGGCTCAGCCCTATCCCAGGTTATTATTACTCGTCTTCCCTTCGAAAACCCCAATCATCCAATTATTGATGCCA
>CEUS01142016.1_pt1 | contig 33259 bp, 25 predicted proteins | sample 427031 | NCBI WGS metagenome assembly CEUS01 (sample SAMEA2622837, study PRJEB7988) | marine metagenome | biome: marine biome (ENVO:00000447); feature: marine epipelagic mixed layer (ENVO:xxxxxxxxx); material: "saline water (ENVO:00002010), including plankton (ENVO:xxxxxxxx)" | depth 140 m | reverse complement strand
TTCAAGGAGGCGGATCGGCGAAAGGGTGTTACTGGCGAGACATTGCTTCAACTGCTCGAAGGGCGGTTAGATAATGTTGTCTATCGACTTGGGTTTGCCACATCACGGCCACAGGCTCGTCAGTTGGTTCGCCACGGACATTTTACGGTCAACGGCCGCCGCGCGGACATACCCTCTTACTCGATACGGGCTGGCGATGAGGTGGCTGTTCGCAAGAACAGCGTTAAAAACCCGACGATAATTTATGCAATGGAAGAAGTGAAGGGACGGGGGATCCCAGAGTGGTTGCAGCTTGACCCTGAGAATTTGGCTGGTCGATTGACGTCAGTACCAACACGTGACCAACTAAATCTTCCGGTCCAAGAACAACTGATCGTCGAGCTATATTCGAAATGATCGGGCGTTCTCACGACCCTGAAAGGAAAGAACTCGATGTTGTGGAAAGGTTTTCAGCGACCAAAGCGGATAGATTACGAGCGTGACACACTAACGGATCGCTTCGGGCGCTTTCACGCGCAACCCTTTGAACGAGGGTTTGGAACTACGGTGGGTAACGCTCTTCGTCGCGTCCTGCTGTCTTCCATCGAAGGTGCAGCTGTCACGGCGGTAAAGATTGAAGGCGTACTACATGAATTCTCGCCAATCCAGGGAGTTGTCGAGGATGCTACGGACATCATCTTGAACCTTAAACAGGTTCCGATGAGGCTGAACGTCGATCACATGAAGACGTTGCGGCTTAAAGCCAATACAGCTGGAGAGGTTACAGCTGGAGACATCGAGACTGACGCAGATGTTGAAATTCTCGAGCCAGAAATCCATATCGCGACGATTGGCGAGGGCGGGTCACTCGACCTTCAACTTCGTGTCAACCGTGGCCGGGGGTATGTGTCTGCGGATCGAAATTTCGATGAAGACTTAGGTGTCGGTTGGATTCCTATTGACTCGGTTCATTCACCGATCAAGAAGGTTAACTACTTAGTTGAGGCCGCTCGCTTGGGGCAGACTACCGACTACGATAAGTTAACGGTCGATGTTTGGACCGATGGTGCCGTGACTGCCCGCGATGCGGTATCACTCGGTGCTAAATTGCTTCGAGATCATCTTAATATTTTTATCAATATCGATGAGCCGGTTGAACCGGAGGAGGAACCAACGGAAGATGAACCACCGGAGCTGGTGAACGAGCATCTTGACAAGAGCGTTGAAGAGCTGGAATTGTCTGTTCGCTCTTACAATTGCTTGAAGAATGCTGAAATTCGGACGATCCGTGAATTGGTACAAAAGACTGAACCTGAGATGTTGCGAACAAAGAACTTCGGTCGAAAATCTCTTAATGAAATCAAAGAGATTTTGTTTGAGATGGGCCTGCATTTAGGGATGCGGTTTGACGAACCTTCTCGCCAGACACCGGTACAGGCTGAGTAGAAGACTATGCGCCATCGAATAGCACACCGGAAGTTGGGGCGGGTAACTGAACACCGCATCGCACTTCTGCGGAACCAGGCACAGGAACTTTTTCGCCATGAACGCATTAAGACCACGCTGGCGAAGGCGAAAGAACTTCGTCCGTTTGTCGAACAGCTAATTACTGTGGCGAAGCGCGGAACTGCTGAAGGTGCTGACGGGGTTCGTGCGCTTAATGCCCGTCGACGGGTATCGCGGGATTTAGCGGACCGGGCGGTGGCTCGCAAACTATTTGACACCATTGCACCAAGGTTCGCCGACCGGCCAGGCGGCTATACGAGAATTCTAAGAGTTGGTCATCGTCAAGGTGATGCTGTAGAAGTTGCTCAGCTTGAACTGGTTGGTAGCGAGTATTCGCCTGACGTCGACACTGTTGCTCAATCTGAGACGGGCGAGAACAGTGGTGACCAGGGAGTAGGAAGTCGGCTGAGACGGGCGGCTAAGCGTATTCGAGGTGGAGCGTCCGAGAGTGACGTCTCAGATACGGAATCGAAATAGTGGTTTCGAATTACTAGTCTGAATCCTCGTCCTGTTCCTCTCCTCGTTCTGCCTTTATCTCAGCGATGATCTTTGTTTGTAGGTGTGCCGGAACCTCTTCGTAGTGTGAGAATTCCATATGGTATGAACCCCGAGCGCTCGTTGAGGAAGTTAGCTGTTGCTCGTAGGTCAACATTTCTGCCATTGGCACCTGAGCCTTGATAATAGTTGAGGTTCCGCGTGTCTCCATGCCGCCTATACGGCCTCGGCGACTGTTCAAGTCTCCCATTAAATCACCAGCGAAGTCGCTAGGGGCTCGAACCTCTACGTCCATCACCGGTTCGAGTATGGTTGGTTTGGCTCTAGACATCGCGTCACGGAACGCGAGCCGACCAGCCATCTTGAAAGACATCTCGTTTGAATCTACGGCATGGAACTGACCGTCGTAAAGGGAGACCTCGAAGTCCACCATCGGGTATCCGGCCAAGTAGCCTTTTACTCGCGCCTCCTGAATACCCTTTTCAACAGCCGGGATGAAACCTCTTGGGATCGACCCGCCATGGATGTCGTCGACAAAGTTAAAATCTTCTCCTCTGGCTAGAGGTTTCACGCGGATTCGGCAATCGCCGAACTGACCGTGTCCGCCGGATTGTTTCTTGTGTCGGCCATGTGCTTCGGTTGCTGCTGTTACAGTTTCACGATAAGGAATTCTCGGGAGATTAAGGTTAACCTCGACGCCAAATCTCCGCTTTAGTTTGGCCACCGTGACTTCAATGTGCAATTGACCTTGCCCTGAAAGTAGAAGCTGACCCGTTTGTGGATCACGAGCGTAACGAATTGTAGGGTCTTCTTCTTCAAGGCGGTGGACTGACCCTCCAATTTTCTCTTCGTCGCCCCTGTTCTTAGGCTCGATCGCGTACGACAATACCGGTTCCGCAAACTTGATTGCGGCAAACGAGTGCAGACTACCCTTTGGTGCCAATGTATCCGCTGTTTGGGTTTCTTTAAGTTTCGCAATAGCGCCTAGGTCACCACATTTAATTTCATTGACCGTTGTCTGCGTCTTGCCTTGAAGCACCGCTAGGCTTCCAAGTCGTTCTGTCGTTTCCCTATTTACGTTGTATACGGCTGTGTCAGACGCAAGGGTACCCGAGGCAACACGAAACAGGTTGATTCGACCAGCAAATGGGTCTGCTATGGTCTTCCAGACAAACGCTGTTGCCGGCGCATCATCTCCAACGTCGTAAGTTACGGGCTCACCACTCTCTGAGCCTACGGCCGGGAGAGGATGTTCATCGGGTGAGGGCACATATGCTCTAATCGTATCGAGTACAGGATGTACAGCGATATTGGTAACAGCCGATGAGCAGACCAGCGGAAAGATTCGACGATTGATAACAGCAGTTCGCAAGCCCTGCTCAAGTTCTGACTGCGTCAATGTTCCGGCTTCGAAGAAACGCTCCATTAAGGCGTCATCAGCTTCGGCTACCATCTCGATAAGCGATTCTCTCGCACTGTTCACAGCATCAGCCATGGTTTCAGGAATTTCACTTGCCGAAGGTTTTCCGTCTCCATTGTTAGAGAAGTTCATGGCTTTCATCGATACCAAATCGACCACACCTGAAAAGGACTGTTCTTCTCCAATAGGTAGCTGAATTGGAACGATTTCTCGACCACAGACCTCATGTAGCGAGGCAAGTGATCGGTCCAGACTGGCACGCTCTCGGTCGAGTCGGTTGAGCACGACAAGAAGAGGTAAGTCCATTTCTTCGGCAATGCTCCATACCTTTTCAGTCTGAACCTCGACCCCTGCGACCGCATCGATTACTAGGACTGCTGCATCCGCAACACGCATGGCAGCTCGCGTGTCGCTCATAAAATTTGCAATTCCAGGTGTGTCAATCAGATTGATTTTTACTTTGTCCCATTCCGCGAAGGCGAGGCTAGATGCCAAGGTGTGTTTTCGCTCGATCTCTTCTTCGTCGAAATCGGTGACTGTTGTACCGTCATCGACCATGCCCAGACGAGTGACCGCTCCTGCATCGAATAGCATCGCGGAGGCCAGTTGCGTTTTACCAGACCCGCTGTGGCCAACCAGTGCAACATTTCTGATGTTCGCCCCGGTATACACCTTCATGAATCGACTCCCTTCAGTTGCACTAATCCATGATCGTAGTCGACCATCACGGTTGACTCAAGTCCCGTTCACACTTTGGCGACTATTCGTAGCGAAGGGCGTCAATCGGGTCTAGGCCTGAGGCGCGAACGGCCGGAAAAAGTCCGAAAATTATCCCGACTGACGCAGAGAAACCGATGCCGATCGCAAAGGACCACCACGGAAGTGACAATGGAAAGCCAGTTGCAAAATGCACAGCTACGCCTATGCCACTTCCTAGTAAGACCCCAAGTACGCCTCCAATAGCAGTTAAGAACACGGCTTCGAGTAAGAATTGCCAGAGGATCTCTCGTCGTCTTGCTCCGATTGCTCGGCGCGTCCCGATCTCTCTCGTCCTTTCTTTGACGGAGATGGTCATGATCGCCATAACGCCGATTCCGCCTACCATCAGTGCGATCGAAGAAATGGACACGAGGGCGAGATAGGTCGCTTGGCTGATCTGGTCCCAAAGCCTAAGAATGGAGTCCTGTGTCATAAGATCGAAATCGTTGGGTTCGTCTAGACTTAGTCCGTGGCGAATACGCATGATGCTTTCGACATCACGCATGGCGTCATCCCGTTCGACGTTTTCGTTCGGAATTACGGCGAGAAGAATACTCGTAAGACTTCCTCGACGGGCTCGGGTGACACGGATACCAAACTGTTTTTGGTATGAAGTGTGCGGAATGATTGCGACGTCATCCTGCCCGACATTGAGACCACCGAGGCTGGCTCTGGGTCCGATTACACCAATAACCGTATAGGGTTGGGAATCGACGCGCACCGTTCTGCCGATCGGGTCAATGTTTGAGAACAACGCTTGAAGGGGAGTTTGTCCGATCACGATTACTCGGCGCCGTTGTCTTACTTCAGCTTCGGTGAAGAATCGGCCCATATCGACATCGAGATTATTAACATCGGCGTAGTTTTCAGTCGATCCTAGAATAGTCAGGTTCTTGGTTCGTTCGCCGTCGTAGACCAAACGAGCTTGGGTGGGTGGACCGCCTTCTCCTAAGACAACTCCGACACTATCGATTGTGGGGGCCAAACGTTCAATCGCTTCGGCATCATCCGGTGTGAGACTGGGGCGTCTCATTAATTCTGAAAAGTCATCACCCGCCGCAAGACTAATACCTGAAAACTGCGCAAGGAAAATCGTGTCGGGACCGACCGCGGAGATAGTCTCACGTAGAGATTCATCAAAACCGCGAATCATGGATGTCATTCCGACAATTGACGTGATGCCGATGACTACGCCGAGCACTGTCAACCCAGACCGCATCTTCTGAGTTCGAATCGTATCGAGGGACATCACGAAGATCTCTCGAAATAAGCCGATTTGTATGGTGCGTAGCATGTCAGGCGCGACCTAAGGCGTCGATTGGGTCAAGGGCGGCCGCCTTTGAGGCGGGGTAAATACCAAAAAAGAGGCCGACAACGGCCGTTAAGGTGATTGCCAGCACGATCGACCACACATGCACTGACGCAGGCACAGGTGCTAGACGGTCAATCATTGTGGCAGCACCTGCGCCAAGCGCTGTACCAATAATGCCACCAAGTAGTGAGAGTGCGACAGATTCGGACAGAACTTGCCACATGATGTCTACGCGCCGTGCACCTAGGGCCTTTCTAAGACCAATCTCACGGGTACGTTCTGAAACCGCCATCAACATGATGTTCATGATCACGATTCCCGCCACGACAAGCGCGAGACCAACGACTCCTACCAAGACGGCAAAAATGCCGGTGGTCGCCTGGTTGTAGAGATCGAGAGCCGTATCGGACGTAAAGATTCCAAAGTTGTTGTCTTCTCTCGTCCGAAGACGTCGCTCAATACGGAGTGCCACAATGGCGTCATCCATGGAACGGTCGATCTGGCTTGGATCCGTTGGTCGAACCATCAACGACAGCCCGGTCCGGCTGCCGAATAATCGTTGGTAGGCTCCTAATGGGACTACGATGAATTCGTCGAGAGATCGCCCAAACATTGACCCTTTCTGTTGACTAACACCGACCACTCTAAAGTGAACACCTTGGACCGTGATTGTGCGGTCTAAGGGGTTCGCATTTTCAAATAATCGATCTGCAGTGGCCCAACCCAATAGCGCGACGTTTCGCCTGTTTCTCACCTCACTACGTGTCGGTAGTCGTCCTTGTTCGGCATCAAACTCAGGAAACCGGTTAAAGTCTTCTGTTACACCTCGAATTTGCACACTCTCCAACGTATGTTCGCCAAACCGGACTTCTCCGCTTCGAGTCCCATGGGCAATGACCGCCGCAAATGCGCCATCCGATTCTTTGAGCGCCTCAAAGTCGTCAAGGTTTATTCGGGGGTTGCCACGAGCTTCTTCTCGTTCTTCTTCGCTTGTAACGATGCCAACGCGTTCGATGATAAAGGCATCGGCACCGACTTCCGTGAGAATAATATTTGTAACTTCGTCAGTAATACCTTGAATCAGTGAGACCAAGGTTACGATTGATCCCACAGCAACGATGTTTCCTAGAATCGTCAGGAAGGAACGAAGCTTGTTAGCCCAGATTGCACCGAGGGCGACCCGGATCATTTCGATGATCAGCCGTGCGCCCATTTTCTAATTCTAGAAAAGGCGACCAAGTCTGCTACCTTTTTCGCCGCCAAAGAAGAAACCAGACTGGCCTGATTCATCATCTCTGAGTCGGACTGCGCTTCCGTCGTCAAGAGTGCGCACGACGTTGAAGGGACCGGTGACAACCAGGTCTCCTTCACGGAGACCAGCTAAGGTCTCGAAGTAGCGTTCGCCAGCGATTCCTGTGACGACTGGAGTGAACTGGACGGTGTTTTCACGAAATACGAACACACCTTCAATTTCTTGGGTTACATCGATTGGTGCCGTAAGTGTGGAAGCCGAGATTCTTGGAGTGACACCGTTGGCTGCGCCACCGGGTGTAGCACGGATAATCTGTCCCTGGCTGTCGACTGTTACTTCGCGTACGGTTGTTGCTTGAATCGGCACCGATATCGCATCCGTTCGTTCCGCTGTGGTTATGTCTGCCGTACATGTGAAACCCGGTCGAACGTCTGGGACGTCCTCGTCGAGCGTTACAATCACTTTAAAATTAGTCGCTTGTGACGCATTCTGCGTACTGTCCTGAATAGGGCTGTTTCCGATTTCGGTGACCCTGCCTCGAAATATTTGGTTAGGCAACGCATCGATTTCGATTTCCGCTTGCTGACCAAGTCGGACATCCGGAATGTCAGTTTCGTCTACTTCTAGTTCGGCTTCAAGGATCCCAAAGTCCGCAATCGTCAGTAAAACGGTTCCGGGGTTGTTCATCGTCCCGACTACAACCGTCTCGCCCTCTTCTATGTTTCGGCGGGTAACAATGCCGTCAATTGGCGAAACTAGGGTAAGTTCTGACAGATCGTAGCGTGCACTGTCCAGTGTGGCTCGTTCTTGATTAACGCGTTGTTCGGCAGTCGAGACATCTACTTCTCGCGCTTCAAGTTCCGTTTCCCGCAACTGAACTTCGGAGAGAGCTTGATCAAAGATTTCACGAGAAACCAGTCGCAGATCCCATAGTTCTCGTTGCCGCTCGAGATTATCTCTGGCTAGTTCGAGGTTGACCCTGGCTGTGGTAACGGCGACCTTGGCTTGTTCTTGCGCCGACGAAGATGCTTCCAGAGATGCTTCGCCGCGTTCAACGATGGACTGTAAAGATTCCGGGTCAATCTGCAGAAGAAACTGGCCGGCGGCAACCCGGTCTCCCTCATTGACAGATAGTTGCGTCACTCGTCCCATGACGTTTGCACTGATATCAACGGTCAACTGAGGTTCAATCGTCCCTGAGGCAGACACCAAAGCTTGCAGATTTCTCCTCAATATGGGTTCAGCCTCCACCTCTGGAATTTCAGCGCTCCAAAAGGAACGGTAGCCGAAATAAATACTCCCGCCCGCGACGGTAACTAATAGTGCGATAATTAATGACTTCAGTGATTTACTCACAAATATATCCAGTTTGGATTTTACACTCCTTTGACGGTCAGTGCCCGGTAAACGTAACGTTAGTGTTAACTGTGAGTTACAAAGACAACGGTTTCTTTTCAGCTCTTGATGCTCTTAGCAGGAAAGATTATCGATTGTGACCAAATAATGCTTTTGGAGTAGTTTTCACTAACATCAAGTTTTCCGTGACTTCTTAATCTAAGTTTGTGGTTATTTCAGACTGCACTTACGGAGATATCTGATGGTGACAGAGACCTTACTCAGCGGAACCGGGTTCTCTTGACAGTGTTGGATTGGTTAAATAGCATGCGTTCCGCCGTATTTGTGGCATGCTGTGTGTTCGTTTAATTCGTAACTTCTGGAGTACAACGTGGTTGGGTTTGTTCCTGCAGAACTATTCTTCACAAAAGGAGTGGGTCAGCATCGCGAAAAGCTGACCTCGTTTGAACTTGCGTTACGAGCAGCTGGCATCGCGGCGTGTAATTTGGTTCGTGTTTCGAGCATCTTTCCCCCAGGTTGTAAGATCCTGTCTAGGACAGAGGGTGTTCGTCGATTGCAGCCGGGTCAAGTTACGTTCGTCGTCATGTCTGAGACTGCGACCCGTGAGCCTCACCGTTTAATTGCGGCCACCGTTGGCGTTGCCATTCCTCGTGACAAGAAACTGTTTGGCTATTTATCGGAGCATCACAGTTTTGGCGAGAATGAGAAGACGGCCGGCGACTATGCAGAGGATTTGGCAGCCGAGATGTTGGCGACGACTTTGGGCCTTGACTTCGATCCTGACAAGAGTTGGGACGAGAAGAGAGAAGTTTACCGACTATCAAATAAGATCGTACGCACGCAAAATGTGACTCAGACCGCGGTGGGTAGTAACAAGGGCCTATGGACAACTGTAATTGCCGCCGCGGTAATAGTCGGTTAGTCCTACGTTCTTTCTCAAACGACCTAGTGCAAACCCGACTTGCTGTCATTGTTCTCTTAGTCGGCTCGATATCGACGGTTCCCGTGGCAGCTCAAGAATGGGAATCGCTCGGCACTCGGGCACTGGGGCTGGCTGGTGCCTTTGTTGCTGTTGCTGATGATGCGACCGCTGCCTATTGGAATCCTGCAGGTCTGTCCACAGGATCAGTATTCAGTCTTTTGTTTGATCACGCTGTTACAGAAACTCTCACCGACCGGTCCAGAGTAGCTTCACCTGGAACTGCTAGGGCAGGAACGATCATCGGTATGTCAACGAATACAACGGCTTTGTCATATTATCGGTTGGTCATTGACCAGGTTGAGGATTACCAATTGGGTAGAGGCACTGGTTCTGAAACCAGTAAAGAACGTGACTCACGACAAAGAACTCTTCGCTCTCTTGTTACCCATAACTTAGCTTTGACTCGCGCGACATTTTTTGGCTCTGGCTTCAGTGTCGGTTCTACTGTTCGCTATGTCAGGAGCTCAGTGGGAGTCAATGTACTAGGGACTAATATTCCGACTGCACGAGCTCTACATCAGACTATAGGACAAGGAACACACAGCCAAAATCATTACGACTTAGATGTTGGTTTGAAGACTGGCGGACCAAAGTTTCAGCTTGGGTTGGTCGCCAGAAACTTACGGAATCCTCGTCTCGGTGTGCCTGGTGAGTCCGCGTTTCGGTTAGGCCGGCAGGTTAGGACAGGTCTAGCGGTTCGTCCTGCCGGAGGATTGTTAGTGACGGCAGATGTCGATTTAAGTCCTCTTTCAGCTTTTGGTGGTGATCTTAGAAATATGGCTGTTGGTGCCGAGAAGCGGTTTGGGACGTGGCTGGCGGTTCGAGGTGGTGCGCGTATCAACGTAGACGACGTTTGGACGAATCCAGCAACTGTAGTGGCGTTTGGATTTAGTATGGCACTAACTACTGGAATATTTGTTGATGGGCAATGGACGCGAGGCCGAGCCGGAACTGAAAATGGATGGAGTGCAGCCGGACGATTCAGTTACTGAATTTATGTCTTGGACGTGTTATCTATTCGTGACTGAAGGGTGCCAGGCCCGAATTTATCGTCACAGCATTTGCTCGTAGGCTGTGTGAAGGAGAGCTAATATATGAGAATACGGAGCCGAGTCGACGGGTTTACCCTTATCGAGTTATTGATCGTTGTGGCGATCATTTCAATAATTGCCGCGTTTGCCGTACCCAATCTGCTCAGGGCACGTATAACCGGCATTGAAGCGTCTGCTATTCAGTCTCTGAGGGCTATTAATAGCGCTCAGTCCCTGTACGCAGCTAGTTGTGGGAATGGATTCTTTGCTCCAACGCTGACTGATTTGGCAGCATCACCCGCCCGAGGAGGTGATGGCTTTATTGGTCCAGACCTCGGCAGAGACCCTTCACTTAAGAGTGGCTACATTGTGACTATGACTGGTGGTACCCCTGTGAACGGAGCACCTTCGTCATGTAACGGTATTACTGTTGTATCAACCTATTTTGTTAGTGCCGATCCCTCAATTGAAGATGGCGCGCGTCATTTTGGGACCAACCAGAGCGGCACGATATTTCAGGCCAACGATTCTGTTAGGGTTACCCAGACTGGAGTTCCGAACGGCGCTGCACCGATTCAATAGTGCTGCAATGCAAAACTGGTAAGACGCTCACCCGCGAGGTGGTATTCGATTTCTTTGTTCTCTATGTTTTTGAACCGGCGATATTACGAAGACTTGGCCAAATTATGACAGCCCTATCGATATGTGCATGGACCGCAATCAATGAATAGATCTTTACGAGGGTGGGTCACGTTCCTGGCTCTGATCGGCGTGGCCGCTGCGACAAGTTCAACTTATATCCACCTGCAATTGGTTGTGAATCCTACTTATTCAAGTTTCTGCGACGTGAATCAAACCGTAAGTTGCTCACAGCTTTATCAAAGTCGCTACGGCACTGTGTTAGGTATACCGGTTGCACTGGCTGGTGTGTTTTGGTTCGGTGTGGTGTTGCTCCTGGTGTTTGCTGACGTTAGAGGTCCGGTCAGTTCCCGACAAAACATAGCTAGTTACTTTCTTGTTTGGACGACTGTTGGACTCTCGGTTGCGATGTACATGGCGTATGCCTCGATTTTTGTTTTGGGGGCGTTTTGTATCCTTTGTGGTGTTGTTTATATCGCAGTTGGCGGTATCTTCTTGATGACTGGAGCAGAGGCAGCGACGCCTCTGCGTCGACTTCCCTCAGCTTTGGCTGGCGACTTAGGAGTGCTCGTTCGTCGACCAGTTGGACTTACCTTGGCCTTATTGTTCACGGCGGCTTCGATGGTTTCCGTGGTCTCGTTTTCCGAAGCGAATTGGAGTATACCGACTGAGAATTTAACGACAGCTTCAGAGAGGCAGTTATCGCCTGCTGATGAAGAGTCGGACTTCGAACGCTTTTGGAGTAACCAACCTAGGTTGGATTCTCTGATGACCGATGTTGAAGCGCCTGTTGTAGTCGTGAAGTTTAATGATTACCAGTGTCCGGCGTGTGCGCAGACTCATATGGTTTATGACCCTATCTTTACTAAATATGAAACGAGTCACCCTGGTAGTGTGCGCCTAGTGACAAGAGATTTTCCACTTGATTCTAGCTGCAACGGTGCATCGCCGAATGGGCAGCACGAGGCGGCTTGCGACGCGGCCATTGCGGTTCGGTATGCGCGAGGTGTCGGCGCGATCGAGGCTAGGCGTATGGAGGAATGGTTGTATGGCAACCAGGCGGAGATGGATCGAAATACAATCGCGACCGCGCTGGCTGAAATTACTGGGATTGGTGCAGCCGACATCGATTTTCGCCGGAGTGATTTGATCGACGCACTGCAATTAGATATCGCTGCTGGTGCTTCACTGCCTGTCGAGGCTACGCCCACATTTATTATTAATGGTGTGGTCATAAAAGGTGGTTTAGCACCGCAATTTTTTGATCGAGCGATCGGTTTTGAGCTCGACGAAGCGACTATCCACCGGTGACATCTCACCAGCGATGTCAATGTCTTGTTTTCGGCGTTAGAAGAGTGCGGCAATTAGGCAAACTGGATTTGTTCTGGTGACGGACTGATCGGCCGACAGGTATTCTGTGAATCACGGTTTTCATTGGTGAATCTGTCGAGTTATTCAATCTATCGCAGTGATCTCATAATCACATGGCAGATGTTTTTGAGGTTTCTTTACTACTACTGTTTGGACTGGCTATTGGAAGTTTTCTTAATGTCTGTATTGTTCGACTACAGACAGGGCAATCGGTTGTAAGGCCTGCTTCCTACTGTAGGGCATGTAAACGTAACCTTCTGTGGTTCGAGAATGTTCCGGTAGTCAGTTGGTTATTTCTCCGTGGCCGTTGCCGTACCTGCCTTGTTCCAATTTCTCTATTGTTTCCTCTAGTTGAATTGGTTACTCCTTTAATATTTGTCCTGCAATATTGGTACTTGGGGTGGAGTGCATTGCTCTTTGTTCGCCTTATTTTTAGCAGTGCGATGGTGGTACTGTTCGTTATTGATTTACAGTCGCGAGTTCTTCCAAACATCATTACCCTGCCAGGAATCGTGGTCGGTTTGTTAGCGGCTTTTGCTCTTGATCTCGGTTGGGAGTCATCCATTCTTGGTGTTTTGCTAGGCGGTGGTGGGCTTCTGTTGGTTGCCGAAACCTATCATAGACTGCGACAAGAACAGGGTGTGGGCATGGGGGATGTAAAAATGCTGGCTATGATTGGAGCATTCTTGGGGTGGCCACTCATGTTCACGACTCTATTGGTAGCGTCATTGTTGGGCTCCGTTGTGGGTATTGCAATCATTGTCTCTGGACATGGTGACAGTAAATATGCGTTGCCCTTCGGATCATTCATGGCGTTTAGTGCCGTTGTGATCTCCACGGCAAATATATCTGTCTTTCAGTGAGAGTCAGCGCAGCACGGTCATCTGTCAGCCTTTGAGTGAAGAGCTTTGACGACTGGGATACGACTCTTGACTTAACATCTGTTGGTGCGTAAGTTTTCTTGCTTGATGGAAGTCAGGTTTTTTGATGTATGCCAATTGTCCTAAGGCTGCGAATGATTTCCCGGTCCGTGACGTCTCCAACAATCTTCGTTTTGCCGACTGCCGTCGGCAAAACCATATGAAGTCGACCTTTGATCACTTTCTTGTCTCGATGGACCGCTGTCAGGATTGCTGACGTAGACAAGTCACTAACCTGTGGTAGAGGCCCCAACTTACCAATTAGGTTCGCTAAGGCTGCTTCGTTAGAAGGCGAGAACATTTTTCGCCGAACTGCAATGTGAGCGGCTACCAACATTCCGTATGCCACCGCTTCTCCATGGCGGAAACGTCTGTAGTGCGTAACAGCTTCTATGGCATGTCCCACAGTGTGACCAAAGTTGAGGGTGCGTCGAAGTCCGCTTTCTCGCTCGTCCTTCGATACAATCGTTGCTTTAATTTGGCAGGCTTCGCCAATAATCGGGATTAGCACGGCTGGTTTGTGCGCGAAGATCTCCGTGAGATTTGAGTTAATCCGATCAAAGAGTCTTCGACTAGCAATAATTCCATATTTAACGACTTCGTAAAGACCAGAGCGGAATTCCCGTCGCGGCAGTGTAGCCAGGAGTTTGGGGTCTGCCACAACGACGATCGGTTGGTGAAAGGCTCCGATCAGGTTCTTGCCGAGAGAATGGTTGACGCCAACTTTTCCGCCTATGGAGCTGTCTACCTGTGCCAGCAACGTGGTCGGGACATGAACCAATTGAACGCCGCGCAAGAATGTTGAGGCCGCGAAACCGACTACGTCACCGATTACGCCACCACCTACAGCCACAATGGTGATGGAGCGGTCAGCTCCGGATTGGATTAGCGGTTCGTAAAGGCTAGAGACGGTTCGGATTGTCTTGGATCGTTCACCATCAGGGATCAGGATAACTTCTGAGTCTTTGAGTGCAGATTGAATCGCCCTGCCGTGTAATTTCCATATTGCAGGGCTCGATATGACAAAAAACTTGCCATTGCCACCAGCGTTTTTAATCAAAATACGAAGGCGACGAATGGTACCAACGCCCACATGTACCTGATACGCTCGCGAAGCAGTAGGGACGTCAATCTTAACGGTGGAAGTCATGGTAGGAATAAATCCCTTAATGGGCTGTTAGGATACCGTAAACAAGGGCGGAGTGATCTATAGGAACGGAGATGGAGTGAACAATCTGGACACTGACTTTCTAATTGTCGGTAGTGGCATCGCTGCCTTACGCGCTGCACTAGAACTAGCGAATGTAGGCACGGTTCTGATTCTGACAAAGGCCAGTTTCATGGAGGGAAGCACCATCTACGCTCAAGGTGGTATCGCGGCGGCGATTGGCGAGGGCGATTCCGCAGAGATTCATGCTGCTGATACCTTGGCCGCTGGTGCCGGTTTGTGTCGTGAGGAAGCAGTCCATCTATTGACTGACCATGGTGCTTCCGATGTTCAGGAATTAATTGATTGGGGCGCCAGGTTCGATCGAAATGAAGATGGTGTTCTTTCGCTGGCACAAGAAGGTGCACACACGATACGGCGTGTGCTACATGCTCGCGATGCCACCGGCCGTGAGATATGCAGGGTGTTGTGGAAGAAGGTCAGTCGTGACGAGCGTATTTCAGTGATTGAACATGCACTTGTGTTAGATGTGGTTGTTGACGAGGGGCGTTGTGTAGCTGCGAGGTTTGCAGATAAGAAAGGTCGAGTATTAACAGCACATTCATCCGCGACTTTGTTGGCCACAGGTGGAGCGGGACAACTGTATCGTGACACTACGAATCCGCCGGTTGCTACTGGTGATGGTGTGGCGATTGCCTATCGTGCGGGTGCTCGCGTGATAGACCTTGAATTTGTTCAATTTCATCCGACGGCATTGTCTCTTGCGGGGCATCCAAGATTCTTGCTGTCTGAGGCTCTACGTGGTGAAGGCGCCAAGTTGATTAATGAGTCAGGCGAAGCATTCATGCCGAGTGTTGACCCCGCTGGAGATCTCGCGCCACGTGACCGCGTAGCACGCGCTATTACCAAGGAGGTCAAACGAACAGGCAGCCCGGTCTATTTGACGCTTGATGCCTTGCCAGAGGAATTTGTCAGAAAACGGTTCCCACTCATTACTGCAGCCTGTCAGTCTGTTGGCCTTGATTTGGCGCGAGACCGCATTCCTGTAGGTCCTGCAGCCCACTACGTAATGGGTGGCGTTGAAACGGACCTTGATGGACAGACATCACTGCCGGGGTTGTTTGCGGCTGGAGAGGTTGCTTGCACAGGTGTTCATGGTGCTAACCGGTTGGCTAGCAACTCGTTGCTTGAGGGACTGGTGTTTGGTGCTTTGGCCGGCAGGGCTATGGCACAGGTGTCTCGGGTGTCACCTACCCGGTTGGCCTTACGTAACTTTGAAGATAATGTGCAATCAGTGGTTGGCGATGCCAAATTGCCGACTGTTAAAGAGGTTCAAGACGTGATGTGGCGGTATGTGGGCTTGTTTCGAGATCGTGATGGATTGGGCAAGGCTGTTTCGATTTTGAACCGTTGGACTGAAGTGCTTCCAAAGAATTGCAGTGACGAAGGTACTTCCAGGATCATTAGCCTTATCACTACGGGAAGGCTTGTCGCTAATGCTGCTCTGCGTCGTCAGGAGAGTCGGGGTGCTCACTACCGATCAGATTTTCCAAGTCGGAACGATATAGACTGGTCACGGCATATTGGAGAATCAAGACATGATGATCTTAAATGGTAGTCGAGGATAAGTAAGATGTCGGCTAAACGAGACACATTTGTCACCGAGATAACGCCTCGCTCTGAGGATTTCTCGAAATGGTACACCGATGTAATTCGACGTGCAGAATTAGCGGACTACTCACCGGTCAAAGGTAGCATGGTTATACGTCCGTATGGTTACGCGATTTGGGAACTTATGCAGGCTTCGTTGGATGCGAAATTGAAGGCAACTGGTCACGTCAACGCTTATTTTCCTTTGTTTATTCCAGAATCCTTGCTGCGCAAGGAAGCTGAGCATGTTGAGGGGTTTGCACCTCAGGTGGCTTGGGTCACGCGTGGGGGCGATGAAGATCTTGAAGAACGACTGATCGTTCGTCCGACATCGGAAGCCATTATTGGGACCATGTACGCAAAATGGATCAAGTCTTGGCGCGATCTTCCTGTGTTAATTAATCAATGGGCAAATGTTGTTCGGTGGGAGAAGGTCACCAGGTTATTTCTACGAACGACTGAGTTCTTATGGCAAGAGGGTCACACTGCTCATGAAACTGAAAGTGAGGCTGAGGAAGAAGCTCTCCGAATGCTTGGTGTTTACAAAGAATTTGTCGAGAACGATTTAGCGATGCCTGTGCTCGACGGCCGAAAGTCTGAAAGCGAGAAGTTTGCGGGTGCCCAGTATACGTACTCGATTGAAGCTTTAATGGGAGACGGACGTGCTTTGCAGGCGGGCACGTCCCATATGCTCGGGCAGAATTTCTCAAAGGTGTTTGATATCAAGTTTCAGGCCCGTGACAAGTCTGTGCAGTTTGTTTGGCAGACATCATGGGGCATGACTACTCGCTTAATTGGAGGAGTGATCATGGTTCATGGTGATGACAGCGGTTTGATTTTACCGCCGAGAATAGCACCGTATCAGGTTGTGATTGTACCCATACCAAGAGGTAATTGGCAGGAAACAGTGCTTCCTAAGGCCCGGGAAATTACTGATGGGCTAATGACTGATGGAATTCGTGTTCGATTGGACGACCGAGATGTTTATACGCCTGGCTGGAAGTTTTCTGAATGGGAGATGCGTGGCGTGCCGATTCGGATAGAGATTGGCCCGCGGGATCTTGAGAACTCACAGGTGGTCATGGTTCGCCGTGATACTAGAGAAAAACTTGTTGTTCCAATGGATGGATTGAGACTCAATGTTCACGAACTCTTGAAGACTATTCAGGCAGAACTATTTAAACGTGCACAATCGTTTCGGGACGATCACACGACGCAAACTTCGTGCCGAGAGGATTTTGACGCACTCTTTAAGACGCGTCCTGGTTTTGTCATCGCACCATGGTGTGGTCAGGAGAAATGTGAGGCGTCTATTAAGACAGCTACCCAAGCCACCATCCGCAATCTTCCACTTGAGCCGCTTCCTCCGTCCGGCGACTGTATCGAGTGTGGCCAACCTGCTCAGACCGACGCATATTTTGCAAAGTCGTACTAGCTATGGGTTGAAAAATGTTGAGACCTACTGCAGTGTTATGGTTAGAGCTGCGCGGCGATTTAGGCGGCGAGTTTCTTCCCTTGTGTTGTCGTGTTGTGGGCGTTCCTCGCCGTAACTCTGTGTTTGCAGGCGTGAGCTGCTAATGCCTCGGCTGGTTAGATATTCTTCAACTGAGTTTGAACGCCTTTCACTGAGGGCTAAGTTGTATTCGGCGGTTCCAATGTTACAGGTGTGGCCATCGATCTGAATTCTCAAATTCGGATCGTCTTGCATTGCAGATACTACTTCGTCAAGTACGCGCGAAGCTTCGACACGAAGGGTATAACGGTCAAAATCAAAGTGGACATCTTCAAAGACGTACTCACGTGCTGGCGCTGGCGGAGGTTCGGTGACGTCTATCGTTATGGTGTCTGAAGCCGTTCCACCATAGCCATCCTCAACAGTTACGGTGATAGGAACACGGGTGGCGTCACTTGGTGCTTGCCACTGTTGGGTTGAACGATTAACGTCACCTTGGAACTCACCCGCTGGGGCGCTCCATCGGTATTCAAGTGCATCTCCATCTGGGTCGCTAGCATTCGCACGTAACTGCGATTCTTCGCCTACCATCAACTCACAGGGATTGCAGTTCAGCATCACTTGTGGACCGCGATTCTCAGGTGCAGGGGTAGGTGGTGGCGGAGGAACATAGACCTTTACACCAGGGTGATACCCGATTCTAACGAGCAGACCAAGACGGTCTCCAGTCTTACCACGTCGCCCGGCTATTTCACGGTTATCATGTACAAGTGAGAAATTTAAGCCTGCACCCACATACAAACCGCTTGAGGCTTCCCATTGAAGTCCAAATGTGAGGTCGATTGGATTCTTTAGGGAAGACGTAAGGGGTGATTGACTACCGTCCGGCCCTACGAGCGGTACTTCTAAGGTCAAGGTATCCTGTGTCAGGAATTCGCCACTGATTTCCCCGAAAAGCCTAACTGTATTGGCTACCGGTAATCCAGTTCCTAGACCCCATCGGATGCTGTCTGGAAGGTCCATACCAGACGGGTCGCCACGAACCTCATATCCTCCGTACGCTGCGATTTCAGCGGCGTCTAACGACTTACTGAGGACGAGGTCAAAGGCAACGTCAGACTTGCCAGATGTGTTACCAGTCTGTTTGTTGCCGGTTGGTATTTTAACTAATCCGCGCAGAGCCACGGCTAACGGACTCTGATTGCTTTCTGAAATTAGATTAACCTTTCCGCCGAGAACCAGATCGCCGGATTTGTTGCCAGTGTACTGGTCGTTGACCAATGGCACTTGATAGGTTGGTCCACCTATGGATGGATTGGATGAATCAAAAAGTGGGCGAGCATCACGGTCAACTCGAGTTAACACACGAAACGAACCAAAGAGTTCAACCCGATTGGCAATGCCCACAGCAAATGTAGCAGGGTTGTGTTCAATGTCTGTTATACCTTCTTGGCGGTCGAAGTTCGCACGTTGTGCACTGAGTGAAAATTGTCCGTGAGGCAGAATTTCGGCGGTTGGAACAAACCACAGACCGGTGTCACCAAGAAAGGTCGCCCCTGATGGACGTGTATCGCCTGTCGCGTTCTCTTGGGCGGTAGCTGGAGACGGTAGTACGATACTTGCTGCTACAACAATTACGATGCGCCACATCATCTTCATCTTTAAACTGCACTTCCTATTGACAAGCAGCTCAATGGTTCCACGTTGGTAACAACAAGGGAAGACTAGTAGCCTTGGTTCCTCAAAATAGTATTGCCTTGCACAAGTGAAGTCAACGAGAGGGTGGTCTAAGGGGGCTGTTTTCCTAATTCATTTTTAAGACTGACCGTGGTTACTTAGGAATCAGACTTCGTTCTCGTGCCGAACAGCCAAGCAATTCCGATGCTCAGCCCGTAGAGTAATATCATAGGCATCGCCATCAGGGTTAATGTAACCGGGTCTCCGGTTGGAGTCAGAATTGCTGCAAAAATAAAGATCAATAGGATTGCGTATTTGACGTTAGTTATTAAGAACCCCGCCGTCAGCACCCCGATTCGCGCCAGAAAGAAGACCATCGTTGGCATTTGAAACACTGCGCCGCAGGCCAGCAGAAGTTTGACATACAAACTGAACGCTGGCTGGATACGCGGCATAAATTCCATGTAGTCCGATGCGAACCCTGCGAAGAAGCTCCAAGCAACTGGAAACAGGATGAAGTGCGAGAAGAGAGCTCCGCCCACAAAAAACAAGGTGGCAAAGAATACAAAAGGAATTGCGAACTTTTTTTCGTGGGCGTAGAGGCCTGGTGCTACAAATAGCCACATTTGTTGGAGGACTATCGGTATCGCTAGTATGAGGCCTGCCAATGCTGCAACTTTGATATAGAGAAAAAATGCTTCTGTCGGCTCTGTGTAGACGAGCTGCCCGCCATCGGGAAGGATCTCTTGCAGCGGTCGCATAATGAAATCGAAAATTGGTGTGATAAAGCTAAAACAAATTATGAATCCCCCTAGCAAGGCGAACGCCGTAACGCTCAGTCGTTTTCTCAGTTCGTCTAGGTGGTCCAAGAACGACATCTTCCCGGTATCAGAATCAGCAACATCATCTAGTTGTTCCTCGTCTGGCTCTGAAGAGTTAGGGAAGGGAGCTAACGCCATAAAGGATCTCCCGCACAGGGCCCAAATTGACCCAATAACGTTGAATCTTGCTGATCGAGAAAACTAGCTGCTCTCAGGTGTCTGCTCTTGGGACTTCGGATGGGTTGTCTGACTTTGGCTAGGTTCGGTTTTTTCAACCCGAATCTCTTCATCTAAGGTACTGCGTAACTCGTTGGATGCCCGTTTGAATTCGGACAAACTTCGGCCCATCGACCGACCGAGTTCAGGAAGTTTTCTTGGACCAAAGATTATCAGAGCTATGACAAAGATAATCATCAGCTCGGGCATACCTATTGAGCCGAACATAGTAGCTCTCCTTAAACCTGCTTCACGTGATAGTAGGCCTACGGGCATTATAGAAATGTGACTACTTTCGGTCAAGCGTTAGTGTGCTGTCGGATGACCAGAAGTTATTGCTGCGCTGAGGCTTATCTTCTGATAGCATGCCTTAATGCTTCGCGTTAATTCAGTGACTCTTGCGACAGGAGCCGTAGTCCTATCAGGCCTGATCGGTGGGGTTTTCGGTGGCCGCCTTTTAGCGACTCAGGAGAAAGGTATTCCAGAACATTACGAAGCCTTTGCGTCGGCGTTGTCTGCCGTTGAGGAGCATTATGTGGGCGAAGTCGATACCGAACGACTGGTGTATCAGTCTATCGGTGGAATGCTTCAGACATTGGATCCCCATTCAAATTTTATGGATCCGAGGTCGTACGCCCAATTGCGGGAGCGTCAGGAGGGGCGGTACTACGGTCTTGGTATTACGATCAATGTGATTGATGGCGGTATCACCGTGATGAGTATCTTTGAAGGATCGCCAGCATTTCGAAAGGGACTTCGCCGAGGGGATGTTATTGCTGAGATTAGTGGCGAAGACGCCACTGATATGACTAGCGACGAAGCGGTCAGTTTGTTGCGGGGGCCACGAGGCAGTTCCGTGAATATTGCTATTCGCCGGGCTGGCTATGAGGAACTTATAGATCTTTCAGTTGAGCGGGATGAGATAACGATTAGGTCGATTCAAGGCGCTTTTATGGTGGACGAACAGACCGGTTATGTTCGTCTCCGTGATTTTTCTGAGACAACAGGTGAAGAACTTGAACAGAAGTTGTCTGAATTAGACGAACTTGGCATGCAGAGACTAGTACTCGATCTTCGTGATAATCCAGGAGGGCCACTTGATCAGGCCATACGAGTCTCTAATGCATTTCTGCCTCGTGATGATCTCATTGTATATACGCGGGGTCGCGTGAATAATTCAGACCAGGATTACCACGCGCGCCAGGAGAGTGCGTTTACTGAACTACCGCTGGTCGTCTTGGTGAATAGGAATAGCGCGAGTGCTTCAGAAATCGTGGCCGGTGCGATTCAAGATCACGATCGTGGTTTGATTGTGGGTGAAACGACCTTTGGAAAAGCCTTAGTGCAGTCCATTTACCGAGTGAGTCACGGTGCTGGCCTTGCGTTGACAACGGCCCGTTATTACACGCCCAGTGGTCGCATGATTCAGAGGCCTTGGGATGGGGCTTTTGACGAATATCTCACATATTCGTTACGTGATCAGCAGCCTCGTCCACATTTGCCGTCTGATCGAAAGTATACCGACAGCGGACGTGAGGTTTACAGCGGTGGTGGAGTTGAGCCAGATTATCGAATAGCGGGACCGATTCAGGGCTTCGACCCGTCTAGGCTTGGTCGTCTTCTTGCTGGCCGGCAGGAATTTGCTAGTTTTGCGGAACGGTTTTCAGCCGTTGGAGATACAAGGATCAGGGAAGAGAGTACAGGTCGAGAGTATGTCGATCGGGGCTTCACCGTCGATGAAGGCATGCTCGATTCTTTCAAACAGCATGTGCGTAGTCGTGGGCTGACTGTCGATGAAGATATGTTTTTAGCTGACCTCGATTTTATCCGTGCGATGATTCATCTTGAGATTGATATCGCGGTTTTCAATCTGGACGAGGCGCGACGAAACTTGTTCGATACAGATCCTCAAGCCCAGTATGGGATGACTTTGTTTGAAGAAGCTGAACGGTTTCTCCAGGTAGAAAACCAACCCTCACTTGTTGCGCAGCAGTAGTCTGCCTTGTTACACTGGCCTTGGTCCATCGGGGCAGCCTGTTGATTAACTCGAACGGGTGATGGGGTTTTGGCCCGGTAACACACACGGGCGTTTTGAGGCACGGCTGAAGCAAAACTACGAGAACTTTGTCGGGGCGTTCCCAGCCGCTCGGCAGGCAGTGAAACAAGATGCCTGCTTGGAGCGGTTTTTTCTTGTACAGGACAAGAGTTAACTAATAGAGATCCAATGCGTCTGAATCATATTGAGATATCAGGTTTTAAAAGCTTTCCAGAGCGTTCTGAGCTAGCCTTCGATGGAGGTGTGACCGCGATCGTAGGTCCGAATGGGTGCGGTAAAAGTAACCTCATCGACGCGATCTCTTGGGTCCTAGGGGAACAGAGTGCCCGTAGTCTTCGCGGCGAACGCATGGAAGACATTATTTTCAGCGGCAGCGATGGCAGACGTCCAACCGCTACAGCCGAAGTCCGCCTGCAACTTTCGCAAGTCACTGACGCGTTGGCTGGGCTCACCGAAACCTTGAAGATGGAACCTCAAAATGGAAACGGCCATTTAGTTTCTGCTGAAATTGCCGGCCTCCATAACGGTGAGGACCATGCGGAGTCTAACCGTGGTGACGCTGAGCAAGGGGAACGAGACATCATCGTTAGTGGGTGCGATGAAACCATGGCGACAGTCCTAAAAGATGTAGAAGTAGGACGTCGTCTATTTCGCTCTGGAGAGAGTGAATATCTTATAGATGGACACGTTTGTCGACTAAGGGATATTCAGGATCTCCTCATGGATTCTGGTGTTGGAGTTAAGGCTTACGCGGTCATTGAGCAAGGTAAGATTGGGCAAATCCTCAGCGCTCGACCGATGGAGCGACGGCAATTGTTGGAAGAGGCTGCAGGTGTAACTAAGTATAAGACCCGAAGACGTTCAGCTGAATTAAAGCTCGAAGCGGCTCAGAAGAATCTTACTCGCGTTGACGACATTGTTTTTGAAGTTGAGAAGCAGCGTAGTGCTCTAAAGCGTCAGGCTGCAAAAGCGCGACGTTATAGGAGGTTACGGGAGACTCTAAGACGCTGGGAGAAGATACAGTTCGCTCAGAAAAACGTTTCGTTCACTCATGCTATTGAGAGTGCGCGTCAGCGTTTAGATACAGTTCGTCAACGTGAAGAAAGTTCGAAGAGAGAACTGAAGGCAATCGAAGACAAGCATGAACACCTGCAGGTCGACCTGACACAGGCTGACCACAGTGTGGCGCAAGCCCGTGACGCTGCGCATGCGCAGGAATTGGAATTAGGACGGCGTAAACAACAGATTGAGTCTGATAAAAGTCAGGTGTCGTCATTGGCTAATTCCGTCGTTTTGGGCAAGGAAGATTTGCGCCAACTTGACAAACGGAATACACCACTCCAAGAAGAATTTGCGAAGCAGTGGCTTGCTGCCGATGAATGCGATGCTGCGAGGAATACTGCAGCAACAGATTTAGAGAAATTGGAAGCTTCTTATGCGGAAGCTTTGAAGATCATCGAGGGCCTCGAGAGTGATGTTGAGGCGTCACGCAGTGAAGTGTTTGCCGCGGTTAATTCTGCTACCACTCTGCGACATGTAGTTGAAAATTCATCGTTGAGTCGCAGTCGTCTTGCCGACGAACTTGCTAAATTAGAGAGGGAACTTTCCGATTTCGTTACCGAGTTAGAAGCGGCTACTTCGACCCGAACTCGTGCTGGTAATTCGACTGCTCAGGTTAAAAGTAGTCTGGAAGCAATAAGACAAAACCGCGGGGTCAGAGAAGCCGAGTTGGTTGCAGTTCGTTCTGAGGTTGAATCTGGAAACCACCGTGTACGGTTGGGCGAACAGTCATTGGCTTCTCTGCTAGCTCGGCTTCGTTCTATTGAAGAATTGGTGGCTGCGCGGGAAGGATACAGTGATGGTGCTCGGCTGGTCCTTTCTTTGTCCAAAAGTGAGGTGCAGCATTTTGGCTCTATTGCTGATCATCTTGAAGTTGACCATGGGTATGAGCGCGCGGTTGAAGCGAGTCTAGATGAGTTAATTCAGTATGTCATTGTGCCATCAGCCAATGAGGTTAAGAAAGGACTGGAGTTTGTCCAAAACAGGAACGTAGGTCGCTGTGGCTTCGTGGTGGCCGACGCGATAGAACAGGTCTTACCAGACAAACGAAAACCATATAGTGCGCTGCTACCTCTAATTGACGTTGTAAAAGTTGACGGTATTGCAAAGCAGGCGATTCGCGGGTTATTTGTTAACCGCTGGCTTGCGCCGTCATTTGCTGAGGCAGCAGAGGCAGCGAAGATTACTACCGATTCCATTTCGACACCGGATGGCACGGTGTTTTGTGGCTCGTCTATCATCCGCTGGGGTGGCAAGACGGAGGTGCGCGGGATCCTCGCGACAAAGGGTGAAATTCGCGACCTGCAATCTAAGATCGAAATTCAAGAGGACACCTTAACTCGTCTTCGGGATGATTTGACCCGACAGTCTGGGCGAGCGACGGCAGCAGAGGCGGACCTTAAGGCTCTCGAAAAAGAAGAGCACATTACAGAGAAGGAACTATTAGAACTTGAACTTGGTTTAAAGCGTGTGGGTGAGGAGTTGATCCGGTTACATCAAAAGCAGTCCGTTCTTAAGACTGAACGGCGAAAAGCTAAGGAAGAATTTGACAATCTTGAAGCCCGTGAGTCAGAAGCGAATCAAGCGATTATCAAACTTGAAAGTGAACAACGTGTGGCTGATGAACGTTTTATGTCAAGCCAACGGGATCTCATGGAGGCTCGCGAGGCGGTTGAATTACGTGGCCACAAGTTGACTGAAGCTAAGGCAGAATATGCGGCATTGGTCGAGCGTGCCGCCGCATTTAACTCTGATGTCAAGCGTATCGATGATGCACTGGTCGAACTTTCTGAGCGTTTAGTAAGTGAACAAGAAGCGATCGAACGTAAGTCTGAACGTCACGGAATCTTGTCAGCGGAGATTGTTACGTCGCAGGCCGCGCTACAGACTGGCGTTGAGCAGTTCGAGCTACTGCAAAAAGATGTGCAGATTTGTGATCAGCGAACAACAGACATTCGTCGCCAGATCGAGGATCAAACGGGAAAGCTCCGAGCCGCGAGAGAAGCACTTAACGTGGTTCAAGAAGACGTCGGTCGACTTTCTCTTGCTCGGGCAACAGCCGAAGCGGATTTAGCCGGGTTACAAGAATCTTGTAATGAGGTTCTGCAGTTATCATTGGAAGAGGTATGCCGCGAGGTTGAAGGTTTTGATATAGACAACAAGACTGAAGTGGTTTTTGGCGTGAATGGTTCAGTGAAGCTTAGTGATCCTGAAATCTCGGTCGACAAAGAAGGAATTCAGGCCGAAAAGGAGACTGATGATGATGGTTCGGTTTGCGACGAGGCCGAACAATCGCTAGAGCCTGTACAGATGATTGCTGAGCTCCGACAGAAAATCGAACAATTGGGACCAGTTAATATGATGGCAATCGATCAGTTTGATGAACTTGAAGACCGTTTTGAGTTCTTGACAACACAACGGAAGGATCTTCTTGACTCGATTCTTGCAACAGGTGAGGCTATCAAGCGAATTGACGTCACCACTCGTGAACGCTTCAAGGAGGCTTTTTCCGCGGTCAATGATTATTTTCAGGAGATATTTTCGACGCTATTTGGTGGCGGCCGAGCGGGGCTTGTGTTGATCGACGAGACTGATGTGCTTGAGAGCGGTATTGACATAATCGCTCAGCCACCTGGTAAGAGACTTCAAAGTATTCAGCTGTTGTCTGGTGGTGAGAAGGCCTTAACGGCTATGGCGCTCATGTTTGCGATTTTCAAGTTCAAGCCAAGCCCCTTTTGCCTCTTAGACGAAATCGACGCTCCACTTGATGACGCTAACATCGGTAGGTTTGTCACGATGTTACGCGGCATGCAAGACCGAACCCAGTTTGTTTTGGTGACACACAATCGAAAAACTATGGAGATTGCCGACAGATTGTATGGTGTTACGATGGAGGAACCAGGGGTGTCGAAACTTATTTCTGTCAGGTTGGATTAATACTGTATTCAAGAATAACCACGACAAGAATGTCAGTTTTGTTTCTTCAGTGCGTGGAACCTACGGCCGTGGTTGTAGTCTGACGGACTCAGCAGATATTCTATTCCCTCACATACAGTGATGAAAATCACAAACTTTGGTGCGGCGGCAGTTGTTTTACCGTTGCCCGCCACGCCCTCTTGGTCCCCGCGAACGTTGACGGCTACGAGGAGGGGTGTCTGATGGCGGTGTTTGTGTTTTCTTATGGGAAGCAGCAGTATCTCCGTCAGTGTCAGAATCGGAGGGTGCTGGAAGTAAAGCTTTTCGGCTAAGTCTTACCTTCCCAGACGGGTCAACATTGATTACCTTGACTAATACTTGGTCTCCTTCCTGTAGTTCGTCCCTGACATCGGCTACTCGATAATGAGCAATTTCAGAAACGTGCAGCAGGCCGTCAATACCAGGAAGAATTTCAATAAAGGCTCCAAAGTCAGTAATCCGTTGAACCTTGCCTAAGTAGGTTTTGTTGAGCTCTGGACTCGCCGTCAGTTCCTCAATGATGGTGATGGCTTTTTTGGCCGACTCGTCGTCGGCGGAAGCGATATTGACCCGGCCATCGTCCTCAACATCAATCTTGACCCCAGTTCGCTCAACGATACTGCGAATAGTCTTACCACCGGGCCCGATGATATCTCGAATTTTGTCGACCGGAATCGTAAGAGTCACGATCCGAGGTGCATAGGTTGACATTGAATCTCGCGGTGACTCGATGGTCGTTTCCATCTTGTCCAGAATGTGAAACCGGCCGGCTTTGGCCTGTTCCAGCGCATCACGCATGATGTCTGTAGTGATTCCAGAAATTTTAATGTCCATTTGCAAAGCCGTGATTCCATTTCGTGTGCCAGCGACCTTAAAGTCCATGTCACCGTAATGATCCTCGGCTCCGGCGATGTCGCTTAAGACCGCGTGTCGATTCGTGGTCTCATCAAGGATTAAACCCATGGCCACACCTGCCACTGGAGATTTGAGGGGAATACCAGCATCCATTAAAGCTAGTGAGGCACCACAGACAGTTGCCATTGACGACGACCCGTTCGATTCAAGAATGTCTGAAACCACACGGAGTGTATAGGGGCATTCGTCTTCAGAGGGGATCATTGGAACAAGGCTCCGCTCCGCCAGATTGCCATGGCCGATCTCTCTGCGCCCAGGACCACGTAAGAACTTGACTTCACCAACAGAGAATGGTGGAAAGTTGTAGTGGAGCATGAACCTCTTATAGATTTCTCCGGCGACGCCTTCAATCTTTTGCTGGTCGGCACTGGTGCCCAGAGTCGCTGTTACCAGCGCTTGTGTTTCTCCTCGGGTAAAGACTGCGGAACCATGCACGCGAGGCAGTAAACCGATTTCTGATGAGATATCACGTATCTCATCAAACTTTCGACCATCGAGTCGCTGTCCATGCTCAAGGATTTCGTCGCGCAGTACCTTTTCTTTAAGCGAGGAGAAAATCTTTTTCGCCTGTGCCTGTTGATCGTCCTCTTCTTCATTGAAAGACTCGATCAGTTTGTTTAGTACGTTGTCGACTTGTGCGTAGCTTTCCAGTTTATCTGGAAGTTTCATGGCGTCAGCCAGCGGACCAAGAACCTGATTTTCAACTCTTTTTACTAAGGCACTGTCGATTACCGGTGCCTCAATTGAAAGTTTTTTCTTGCCGACTGCAGTAGCCATTTCGTCGATAGTATTAACGATCTGTCGAATTGCTCCGTGACCTGTTTCGAGGGCCGTAAGCATTTCTTCTTCCGACAATTCTGTTGATCCGGCTTCAACCATTACGATCGCATCACTGCTACCGGCTACGATGAGATCAAGGCGACTTTTTTGGCGCTCCTCGTACGTTGGGTTTACAAGAAATTTATCGTCGACTAGGCCAATTCGTACGGATGCAATGGTCCGTTCCAAGGGCATTGGTGAGAGTGCTAGAGCCGCCGAGGCCCCGGTCAATCCCAATACATCTGGATCGTTATCTGCATCCGAAGATAGTACAAGCGCTACTACTTGAGTCTCACGATGCCAATTCGATGGAAACAGGGGACGAATTGGTCGGTCGATCAAACGACTGGTGAGGACCTCCTTTTCGGTGGGTTTACCTTCACGTTTAAAGAAACCACCTGGAATTCTTCCTGACGCGTAAGTATTCTCACGAAAATCAACCGTTAGTGGAAGAAAATCAATTCCTTCGCGTGGGGTTGGCGTGTAGCACGCCGTGACCAAGACGACCGTCTCGCCGTAGCGTACGATGACTGCACCGTCAGCTTGTTTCGCAAGTTTTCCAGTTTCAATCGAGAGATCGTTTCCGCCGACCGACAGGTTGGCCGTATGCATGAGTTTTGCTCCTAAATCACGAAATAAAGGCGCGTAGAGGACCGCGATTAGGGCCCAAATAGGCGGGTGTCTTCAGTGTCTCCTACTTACGGATGCCAAGACGCTTGATTAAGTCCGCGTATCGCTCGGTGTTCTTGCCCTTGAGGTAGTCGAGAAGTCGTCGCCGTTGACCCACGAGTTTCAAAAGTCCTCGCCGCGAATGATGATCTTTAGCGTGAGTCTTGAAGTGTTCAGTCAAATAGCGAATTCGTTCACTAAGGATCGCTACTTGGACCTCCGGTGAACCTGTGTCGTTCGCGTGGGTGCGATATGAATCAATTATTTCTGACTTCTGCTCCTTGGGAAACGCCACTATCTACCTCCGCGAACGGTCCAGACGCGCATCAGATGAAGCCGCATGTGCACCAGACCGCCGCCCACCGCCTTAAACTATTAATTCTCTCTTTACTTTAACTAATCGAGCTTACACTAGAACGATCCTGGGATGCAAAATGCCGGTGGCAATCTTCTCAGCGATAGCGATAAGATTTCCGCTATCGTCATAGAGCTTGACTCTGTCGCGAAGAGCTGCCGCAGGTGTTTTTTCTGGGGTGATCTTAAAATGTTCTGAATTTATTGTATTGCCATGTTTTGCACGACGAACACCGCCTTCGGTGACGACTACACTCGGTAGGTTCGGTAGCAGTCGAGCCATGGGTATGAGGTGCCGAGAAGAATGGTCTTTATTTTTCTCTAGCCGATCTATTGAGCTTGCTTCGCTAAGTATAAAAGGTCCGCTTTGTTCCCGCCTCAAAGTGTCCAGACATGCGCCGCAACCAAGAGCCTGTCCAAGGTCGTTGGCTAGGGATCTGACGTAGAAGCCAGGAGCGCAGATCACGCGACATACGATATGGTCTGTTGTCAGTTTCTCGATTTGAAATTCCTTTACCGTAACTTCCACCGCTTTTGGTAAAAAAGGCTCGAGGCGTCGGGCCAACTTGTAGGCGCGAACGCCACCGATCTTTTTTGCCGAATAGGGTGGGGGTAGTTGTTTGAACGTTCCCACGAAGTTCATACTCGTTGCCTCTACTATTTCGCGGGTGAGCTTCTGATGTTTCTTCTTCGGTGTTTTAGGTGACACGATCTTGCCTGTGACATCGTAGGTGTCAGTAGAAATTCCAAGCCTGAAGACTGCGTGGTAGATCTTGTCGCCCAGGGATAGAAGTGATGCTAGCCGTGTCGCTCGTCCCACAACAAGTGGTAAGACTCCGGTTGCAAGCGGGTCCAGTGTGCCAACATGACCAATTCGGCGCGTTCGCAATATTCGGCGAACGCGTGTCACTACGTCATGGGACGTGATACCTGTAGGTTTGTCGACGATTAGCACGCCGTCCGGTCCAGGGGCTGTGTATTGTACCAAGGGTCTAAGACGCCGTATTTTCGACAGATGAATTTACTTCTGCAACGATAAGTGTCCGGGTGTCACTATTTGGACTAACCACCGAAAAACCAGCCGCATTCTTGTGCCCTCCTCCTCCGTGGCGTGTTGCGATAGCCCTGACGTCAACAGATCCTTTGGAACGAAGGCTCACTCGGAGTTGGTTTTCGACGGTCTTAAACATTATTACAGCCTTGATAGGCTGTGCAGCTAGCGGTAGATTAATAAGGCCCTCAAGATCGTCTGTTGTACATCCATTTGTTCTGAGGATTTCGTCATTTACGTTCAAGACGGCTGTGTGTCCTCCGTTTGCGAGATCCATCGCGTTAAGGAGGACTCCAGTTAATCGAAGTTTTCCCACTGTTCCGTTTTGAAAAACACGGTCGGCGATAGCAGATGGAGTAATGCCTGCTTGGGCAAGGGCTGCGCAGATTCTAAACGTCTTAGCGGTGATGTTGGAATGTCTAAAAGAGCCGGTATCAGTAAGGATTGCCACGTACAAATGTGTGGCAATCGGGAGGGTAAGTTGAACTCCGAGCACGTTAACTAAGTCGAACACCATCTCTCCGCAGGCTGCTGCAGTTTCGTCGAACCAATTGAGGTCGCCGTAGAGCAGGTTGCCTAAATGGTGGTCTATGTTGATCACGAAGTTCCGGTCTAGGCCAGTCAAACCAGTTCGCTCAAGTGATGGACATTCCAGGACGATAGCCGCATCAAAGGTTTCCTCAATCGTTTGACAGACTTCTACCTCTGATGTGCCTGGAAATGAAGCAAGATAGTTTGGTACTGGATCTCGGTTGATGATCCGAACATCTTTCTGGAGACTTTTTAGTGCGTGAGCCAGTGCTAATTCTGAACCAATTGAATCACCGTCTGGTCTCGCATGCGATGTGATTACAAACCGCTTCCGCTGCGCAATAGCCTGGGCAATTGAATTGACTTCAGGAATCGAATGCATCGACGTGCCGCCTGTCTTGAAAATTGTCAGTAGAGGTTACTCGTTTAGGTTGTCGTCACCGTTGGTTGTTGGATTGTTTTGAATTTGATCAAACAAAACGGCAATACGATCTTGTTTTTCCATCGAGATATCGTATTCGAATCTTAATTCTGGAACATGCCGAAGTTTCAAGCGATTTCCTAATTGTCTTCTAAGAAAAGGTCGAACTCTCTTGAATGCCCTTAACGTCGAATGCTTTTCACGAGATTCTTCAGGACCTGTAAAAAAGACTCGGGCCTGCTGCAGGTCTTTGGACATCCGAACATAGGTGATCGTCACTTGATCGACACCAGGGTCACGCACATTTTGACGCAGTTGCACGTTAAGTTCGTTGCGAATAAGCTCACCAACACGATCACCTCTCGAACCCTGCGACATCCTGCTTCTGCTCCTTCTCCTCACTGCCCTTGCTAAAGGGCAGTCTTATGCTAGCCATTCGATTTCGGATCTGACGACCACACCGTCTCCTTTTTTTTCTACTTCTTTGACGACATTAGCCAGAGATTGTTCGACGAGTTGCTGTTCAGCGCCAACAGCAACTACAGCAAGAGCCGTGCGTTGCAATAGATCTTGGTAGTTAACTTCTGCAAAACCGACACTGAGTTTATTTAGGCGGTCTTTGATACTTCGGATTACTACTCGCTTCTCTTTGAGTGACCGGGAATGTGGTATGTGTAACTCAAGTGACAGTAGCCCAACGATAGGCATTCGTCTAGGAAATCCAATCTAACGTATGGTCTATTAACTACTGGACTGTCGCCACGATTGTTTCAACAGTGAAAGACTCGATCACATCACCGACCTTGAGGTCAGAAAAACGTTCGAACGCAATTCCGCATTCAACTCCTGATTTGACTTCAGTGACATCATCCTTAAATCGACGTAAAGACCCAATCTTGCCCTCGTGAATAATGACGCTGTCTCGAACTAATCGGGCCTTAGCTTCGCCACTTCTTGTAATGCGACCTTCGGTCACAATACAACCGGCTGCTGAACCGAACTTGGGAACCTTAAACACCTCTCGCACGTCAGCGAGACCCAGTTGCTGCTCTTTAAAGGTTGGCTCGAGAAGACCCGCCATTGCTTGTTTAATCTCATCAGTTACATGGTAGATAACTGAGTGCTTACGAATATCCACCCCCTCGCTCTCAGCGACGACGTTGGCGTTGCGATCAGGCCTCACGTTGAAAGCTATGATGATTGCGTTGGAAGTTGAGGCTAGTAATACGTCAGATTCGTTAACTGCACCGACACCTGTGTGAATGATTCTTATTTTAACTCGCTCGTCCCCTAATTTTTCCAGTGATTGAGCTAAGACCTCGGACGAACCTTGTACATCAGCCTTAATGATAATTGGAAGTTCCTTAGAGCCACCTTCTGAAAGTTGTTCTTGTAGGGATTCTAGCGTTAGCCGTGACCCACGGTCGCCAAGGGCTTTTTCTTTTGCTTGATTCTGGCGTAAGAGAGCTATTTGCCTAGATTTTGCTGCGTCGCCAACACCTTGGAAGGCGTCTCCTGGCTTGGGCACACCCGTCAGTCCAAGCACCTCGACTGGGCTCGATGGGCCAACATCCTTTAATTGGTTCCCACGGTCGTCAATTAATGCTCGAACCCGCCCCACGATTGTACCTGCTATGAAGTTGTCACCAACCCTGAGTGTTCCGTCCTGAACAAGGATAGTCGCAACCGGACCACGTCCTCGGTCCACCTTGGCTTCGAGTACAGTTCCAGTGGCAATACGTTTCGGGTTGGCCTTATGCTCGCCCATCTCCGTGATCAACAAGATCATTTCAAGCAGAGATTCTAAGTTCTCTTCGTTTTTGGCGGATACCGGAACCATCACAGTTTGTCCACCCCAGTCTTCAGGAGCCAAGTCACGTTCTGCTAGTTCCTGCTTGACTCGATCTGGGTTGGCATCTGCCTTGTCGATCTTGTTTATCGCCACAAGGATTGGGACATCTGCGGCACGAGCATGGTCGATGGCTTCCTGGGTCTGGGGCATGACGCCGTCGTCGGCGGCAACTACCAAGATAATTACGTCGGTCACACTTGCACCACGTGACCGCATCATCGTGAATGCCTCATGGCCTGGAGTGTCAAGAAAAACGATTCTTCGGTTCTTTACTTCGACCGCGTAGGCTCCGATGTGTTGTGTTATTCCACCGGCCTCGCCTTCAGCGACTCGTGTATTTCTAATGGCGTCAAGCAGTGTCGTTTTTCCATGATCGACGTGTCCCATGACTGTTACCACGGGCGCGCGAGGGACAAGATCCTCAACCTTGGTCTCTTCAGCTTCCTGTTGCACCATTTCTTCTTCAAACGTTCGAAGTTTTACATCAGCGCCGAATTCACGCGCAATCATAGTTGCGGTGTCGGGATCGAGAGTTGTGTTGATCGTCATCATCAGACGTTTTTCAATTAG
>CEUS01133492.1_pt1 | contig 33324 bp, 30 predicted proteins | sample 427031 | NCBI WGS metagenome assembly CEUS01 (sample SAMEA2622837, study PRJEB7988) | marine metagenome | biome: marine biome (ENVO:00000447); feature: marine epipelagic mixed layer (ENVO:xxxxxxxxx); material: "saline water (ENVO:00002010), including plankton (ENVO:xxxxxxxx)" | depth 140 m | reverse complement strand
GTGTCCATAGTAGCCATTGCCAAACCTGCACCGTTAACCATACAACCAACATCTCCGTCGAGTTTTATATAAGCTATACCTGCATCTATGGCCTCAACCTCTAGCGGATCTTCTTGCTCTTTATCTCTGAGCTCAGCTGATTCTGGGTGTCTGAAAAGAGAGTCGTCATCTAGGTTGAGTTTAGCATCTAATGCTATTAGCTGACCTTCACTAGTGATTGCCAGTGGATTAATTTCAGCTAGCGAGCAATCTTTAGCGACGAATACCTTGTGTAGATTTTCTATCAGTGTGGTCATTGGTCTTATGTTTTCTGTAGGCAGGTTTAGTCCGTATGCCAGTTGCCTGCACTGGTATCCTTGCAATCCCACTATTGGGTCTACTGCAACGCGTATTATTTTTTCTGGTGAGGTTGCAGCAACTTGTTCAATATCCATACCACCAGACTCACTGGCCATGATTACCGAAGATTTAGCGTCACTATCAACAACTATCGCAAGGTAGTATTCTTTGGTAACATTTGAGGGTTCCTCCACTAGTACTTCGTTAATCGGTACTCCATCTGGCCCGGTCTGATGAGTAATTATCTTATTCCCTAGTAATTGCTGGGCAAATTCTTTCGCTTCAGTAGCGGAGTTTACTAGCTTTACTCCTCCAGCTGCACCACGGCCGCCTGCGTGTACTTGAGCTTTCACTACTACTTTGCCGTCCATAGTGTTAGCTATTTCTTCAACTTCAGATGGGGTTCTGGCGACTGAGCCCTTGCTAGTGGGTATTCCATATTCGGCCAATATCTGCTTAGCCTGATATTCGTGGATCTTCATATTTCACCTTCGCTTTGCAGAACTTATAAGTATTCTTCACGCCTATGATGCTATCCCAAAACATGTATGTCAAGGATATATAGGGATTAAATTTAGTTTAAATCTTCTGAATATTCCCTAGATACTATAGAAAATCTGTTTTAAAGTGTAGTTGAATACGCTAATATGGTTGGCGGATTCATAAAATATGTTGATATATTGTTTCGAATAGAGGAAGAGAATGACCATAATATCTGCAACAAATGTAGAGAAGATATACAAAACAGGACAATTAGAAGTTCAAGCCCTAAAGGGCGTGGATATCCATGTGGAAGAAGGCGAAATGATAGCTATTATGGGTCCTTCTGGATGCGGGAAGACCACTCTGTTGAATTGTCTTTCGGGCATAGACAGTATAAACAACGGGTCAATTACTATAGGCGATAGGCCTATTCATCAATTGTCTGACGATGAGCTTAGTGATTTCAGGGCGAAGTTTATGGGCTTTGTATTTCAAACATATAACCTTTTGCCCGTACTCACTGCTCGTGAAAATGTAGAACTCCCACTGCTTATATCGGGGTATTCGCAGAAAGATGCTAAAGAAAAGGCTATGAATAGCCTAGAAACCGTTAATCTTGCAGATTGGGGTGGCCATAGACCGACAGAGCTATCAGGTGGTCAGCAACAGAGAGTTGCTATAGCTAGGGCATTAGTAAATGACCCTTCAATAGTTTGGGCTGACGAGCCTACAGGTAACTTAGATAGTCAAAATGAGAGCGAGATAATGGAATTAATAACTCATTTGAACAAAGACAACGGTCAAACTTTTGTATTAGTAACCCATTCCGACTCCGTGGGTGCAAGAGCAGACAGGATTATATATATGCGAGATGGTTTAATAGATAACAAGGGTAATTAGAGATGCAGAAACTCTTTGGTATAGCAACAGACACAATAGCTACATATAATGGCATTTTCTTTGCTATTGTTATTGGAATATTAATTGTCTTGGCATTCCGAAACCCTATATTAGCAAGAATGGGCATCAGGAACATACCAAGAAGACCGGCACAAAGTTTATTGATAATTATCGGTTTGATGCTCAGTACAGTTATTATTGGCGCATCTCTGGGTATAGGGGATACCGTATATCATAGTATACGGATTGTGGCTCTTGAGTCAGTTGGGCATATAGATGAAACTATAGAATCACCGCTTAGAAGATTTTCTATCGCAAGGTATTTCCCAGAGGAAAGTGTACAAAAATTTGAAGATATATTCCGAGAGGATGAGAGAGTAGACGGTATTATATCTAGAATTGGTACTTCACTACCTGTCACTAACCCAAGTACTAATAAATCAGAATCCAGGATGACAATTAGAGGGTATGCAGCCGATAAACAGGATGGATTTGGCGATATAACGGCTGCTTCAGGCGGAGCAGTTAAGCGACTTGCGGATTTAAATGATGGGGAGGTTATTCTCAACCAGAATGCATCATCCGTTTTGGGAGCATCTATAGGTGACTCTATAAAGATATATTCCCCGGGTGGGATACAATCATACGAAGTTGTATTTATTGCTCAACATGGAGGTTTAGCGAGTGGAGGAGACACTAACCTAGTCCTCATGACCTTAGATCAAGCACAAGATTTGACAGGCAGACAAGGATTCATTGATTGGATTGGTATTTCTAATCTCGGAGGTATAGAGGACAGTTTGGACGCATCTGAGGAAGTGTCTAGAATATTGCGAGTCTCATTGATAGATAAAACAGTAGCATCTGAGATAGCAAAGATAATAGCAAATGAAGAAGTCTTCAACCACTTAGATGCACACATAAACAAGCTCAAGACAGATCCGGCATTTAAGAGAGAAAACCCCCTTGACGATGACGTTCTAATAGATGTTGAAATTATATTATCAGAGATTTCTCAAGGTAATTACAGTTCAGAATTGTATTTGGGGTCAATTGCTGATCAATCTAATCTGGCTTCCATATTAGGTATCATTGGTGAGAACGATGCTCTTGAAGGATTTGGCTCTGCAATTGGATCTCTGATGCCGAAGTTGAATGAGTTAGATGTTAATGAGTATAAGTCGTTTGCCTTGAGGATAGCTGACACTGTGGGCACTTCTATAACTACATTGTTCACAATCTTCGGGTCATTCTCTATTATCGTCGGACTGCTACTCATATTCCTGATTATGGTATTACTTGCTTCATCTCGTTCTACTGAGATGGGTATGGCCAGGGCTATAGGTTTGAAGCGTAGGCATTTGGTCCAGATGTTTACTTTTGAAGGCGTTTTATATGCCCTGTTTGCAGCCTTAATTGGTACTGGATTGGGTGCTTTAATAAGCATTATATTGGTTGGATTACTCCAACGCGCTGTAGGCGGAGACGATTGGGCCATCACTATGAGCTTTACGGCAAAATCCATGTGGATTGCTTTCTCTTCTGGATTCCTACTGACACTTGTTACAATTGTTATATCTTCCTACAGAGTCAGTAAATTAAACATAGTGGTCGCAATTAGAGGCCTTAGCGAGGAATTTATACAAAACCCTAAGGTGACATGGGCAGAATATTTTAAGGTTCTTGTCATAGGATTACTAGGACCCTTATACGTTCTGATAAGTTTCAGGAATGGTATAAGTGTATCGAAGCTAACGGCATTGGTGAAATCCACACTGCTATGGCCAATTTCCATTGCTAGGCAAGTTTTGAGGATTTTGGCTTCTGTACTGAGTCAAGGTTGGATATTAATAATATTGGGTATAGTGATACATAGGTCAGGAATGAACCTAGATAATGGTACTCTATTCAGCGTTGGCGTTAGCATGAGTATAATTGGTCTTGGCATTACATTAAGAAAAATATTGGCTCGATTTAATATATCTTCTCGTCCTGCAAATAGAATAGCAGCCACATTAGAAGGTGGGTTGCTCTGCCTATTTTGGGGAGTCCCATTCGATGCGGTGGAATCGTATACTGGGAAATTGGATACTACACCTGATATTTTTGTGCTAGGAGGCGTAGCGCAAATAGGATCAGCGGTTTGGTTGGTTATGAATAATAGTGAGATTCTATTAGGGATATCAAATAGAACCCTAGGCCGACTGTCGGGACTTCAGGCTACTTTTAAAACTGCGATAGCTTATCCGGTTGCGGCTCCATTTAGGACGGGTCTCACAGTGTCTATGTTTGGCCTAGTGATATTTACACTAATGATATTTGCAGTATTGAATAATATAAATAATGTGGCCAGAGAACAACCTGATAGAGTTACTGGAGGCTATGATATAGTAGCTTCCGTTAACCCTGAATTCTCAATTACCGCTGAGGAATTCAGGGACGGTATCTCGGGTCTATCGGAGCTTGATTTGAATGAATTTGAGGTGATTGCTCAGTCTACAGATATACCTTCTATAGCCAGAGAGATAGATGGAGATACTCAAAGCTTTTCCAACCTTAAAATTAGATCAGTTGACGACACTTATCTTGAGAGCACACTTCTACAGTTCGTCAGAGTACACCCAGATTATCGAGGCAACGATAGGTTGGTCTGGGATGCATTGTCTCAAAATACTAGCCTTGCCGTTATTAACAATGCTGCATTACCTACTACAGATCCGTTTGGCCCACAATCGTCAGGGTTGAAGTTAAGTTCTATTGCCACGGATTCTGAAGAGAATTATTGGCCTGAAGATGGTATCAAATTAGAGATTTTGCCAATTCAAGGTGATGGTAACTCTACCACGACAGAAGTGATAGGTATACTCGATTCCTTAGCTGACGAACGAGATTGGGGAAGTTCTGTCTATATAGTTACTGGAGCAGAGATTGCCAATCAGGTTATGCCAGAGATTACTGGCTACGATACGTATAGCATAATGCTTTCAGAATCTGCGGTTGCTAGTGACGTGGTGCCATACATAGAGACAGCCTTTATAGAGCGCGGCATGGAAGCTGTTAGTACTATTGATCAGATTGAAAGAGGACTTGAACAAGGAGATGCTTTCAATCAGTTATTCCAAGGATTTATGGGACTTGGATTGGTAGTAGGAGTAATTGCAATAGGTGTTCTATCTATACGAGCAGTAGTGGAGAGAAGACAGACTATTGGTACTATGAGAGCAATTGGTTATAGGGCTAGGATGGTATGGTTGAGTTTCTTGCTAGAGTCCTTGTACATAACTTTCTTGGGTATAGTTCTGGGTTTAGGCCTGGGAGCATTGACTTCCTGGAATATATTTAACGAGATATCTAAAGAAGTAGAGGGTATCAGGTATTCTATACCTTGGCTTAACGTTTTGGTTATCGTTGGCATTACGTTGTTTTTTGCATTACTTAGTAGTTTTCTACCATCGAAACAAGCATCAAGGATATATCCAGCAGAGGCATTGAGATACGAATAAAACATTAATAGGTGTGTATGTCAGAATCTATCCTTAATGGACTGTCATTGACTGGAAAAAACCGCATATGCATAGAGCAGTGTAAAGCGTCTTGCTGTAGGGATCCGTACATCCTGGTGTTGGAAGCAGATGAAGTTAAGAGCTTTCAGAGTATGGCTGTAGATATGGGTGTAGATCTGAAGATCCAAGCTATGGTCGATGGGAGTGCTTGGGTAAAATTCTCAGATCATCTCAATCAGAGTTGTCCAATGTTGGATTCTGGAACTTCAATTTGCAGGATATATAACGATCGGCCAAGCAGGTGTAGGCTTTTTCCAGGAAAACCTATACCTGGGTGTGCGATATCGGGAAATTAGTTTGCTAGAGTATATGTTCTCTACGCCCGTTTTCTAAAGCGGCATCTATACTTCTACTTATAGCTTCTGCCGAGTCTGTTGTGACGTCTATAGATATATTTCTACTATTATCGTTGCTGTCTTGTTTACTTAGGAAATCTATATGTATAGTTTGTTCACTGGTTTGGTCCACAGAATTGTAAATCATAGCCTTTTCTAGCTTGAGCCAGCCGGCTCTACCTTTTCCACTACCGAAAAGTTTGACTTGAGGATTATCAGATTGTTGATCTTCAATTGCTCCAGGTGTTTCATAATTGCCAGAGGTGGAAGCCAATATGCTCGCGTCTATCAATTGCATTAATCTTTCAGCTGAATCAGCACTTAATTCTATGGCAACTCTGGCACTTGGACCCATAGTAGGATTTACAAAATCTACAGTTACTGCATGATCCAGAGGGGCGTGGAACGGATGGTCGAAATAAACATTCGCTTGGTTAAGGTCGAACCACCCATTAGGGCCAGATCCTTGGCCGCTTATGCTCGCTATTTGTGTTATATAACTGCACACTTTAATATCACGTCCTAATGTATCTTCAGGTTATATTAAGGTAATTTTATTAATTTAGATATCTTCCATAGAAATCGAATATCTTTTCCCAACCGTCATTTGCTGCCTCGACATTATAACTCGGGCGATCTACAGAGAAGAACCCATGTCCGGCGCCTTCGTACGTGTGGAATTCATATGGTTTATTGTTAAGCTTCAATTCTTGTTCAATCTTGTTGACTTGCGATTTGTCTGGATTGGCATCCTCGGCTCCGAACAAACCCAATATAGGACAATTCATATTAGGTGTCATCTCGAGTGGGGATACTGGCATTCTTTCCGTGAGGTCTTTGTCTTCCATTACGACTCTTCCCCCATAGCAATCTACGGCGGCGTCTAGACTCGGTATGTTACATGCCACTATATAGACTTGACGGCCACCAGAACAATATCCTATTACGCCTACTTTTCCATTTGAGTATGGGAGAGATCTCAAATAGTTTGCTGATCCATCTACATCTCCTATACATCTTTCGTCTGGAACTCCTCCCTGGGATCTTACTGCAGCGGCAGCGTCATCAGGTTTTGCCCCAGGGGCCTCCCTGTAATGTAGGTTTGGAGCGATTGCTATGTATCCATTGTAGGCGAATTTCCTAGCTATCTCTTTACTAGCTTCATCCCAGCCTGGCATATGATGTATTACTATGACCGATGGGTATGGCCCGGGACCCAGCGGTCGAGCCAAATAAGCTTGTATACTGTCTCCGGCATGCCCTGCATGAAATATAGTTTCAGCCAACATTCCTTGATACATATTCACATCCTCTCTACTGTTCTATTTGAAACTTAAGCCAATTTTGGCCCTGTCTCATAAAGAGCATATAGATTGTATTATAGACTACTAATCTAATCATATGCATTATTGACTTTGATATATATAAGTGTCTATATCTTAACCGTAATATTTCTAGATGTACGTATATAAAAGAATAATAGATATGCCTATCATAAGGCATATCTATTATTCTTTTATATACTAGCCGTGGGTATATAGGATTTTCCGTTTAATTGGCCTTTATGCTGGAGGTTTTAATTCGTTAACCTTCTGGCGAGTAGCATCAGCATCCTTGAAGTAATCGTAGTTCACTTCGATCCAGGCTTTCCACTGATCAGGAACTTCTTCTTCCACGAATATTGCGTTAACAGGGCATACTGGTTCGCAGGCAGCACAGTCTATGCACTCGTCAGGGGAGATGTATAACATCCTGTCTGCGTCGTTATCCTGTCCGTATATGCAGTCTACTGGGCAGACATCTATGCAAGCAGCGTCTTTGAGATCCAAACACGGTTCGGTGATTATGTAGGGCATTTGCATTCCCTCCTTAGGTCAGTTTCCGGGTTGCTGAAGGTTCACATTCACAACCCACATTAGCTTGATTTCTTGGACACCATACTAGTGACTGGAGGCGGTGTCAATAGTTGTCCTGTATCATCAGGTAAACTATCTTCCGTAATTTTTTGTGTAATTCATATCGAACGTGCTGTATTCGATAGATAAATGGAGTATATTTTTGGGGATTGGGAAAAGCGAGAGAGGAGAAATTAATATGGATCTTCAATTAAAAGGCAAAAGAGCGATTGTTACCGGAGGAAGTAGAGGAATAGGCAAAGCTATAGCAAAGGAATTATGTCTTGAAGGAGTAGATGTTGCTATAGCAGCTAGGAATAAGGAGAGACTAGAGGAGACAGCAGTCGAGCTATCTGAACTGTCTGGAAGGAAAATAGTGCCGCTAGTGGTAGACACCCAAGATGACGAGAAAGTCTCATCAATGGTTAAGAGTGCTGTGGATCAACTAGGAGGTGTAGACATTTTGGTGAATAATGCAGCTCAGGCGGGCAGTGCGTTACCTCCACCTCCTTTGTCTGGATTTACTGACGAACACTTTTGGCCTGATATGAATACTAAGGTTTTAGGATACTTGAGATGTGCCAGAGAGGTAGTGCCATATATGAAAGACAATAACTGGGGCCGGATAATTAATATAAGTGGATTGGCAGCTCGTCAGGCTAATTCTATTATTGGTAGTATGAGGAATGTATCTATTGTTGCAATGACTAAGAATCTCGCCGATGAGCTAGGCAAATATGGAATAAATGTTACCGTAGTTCATCCTGGAGAAACATATACTGAAAGAACCCCTAGGACTTTAGAGAATAGAGCTAGAGAATTGGGAATCACCGTAGAAGAGATGCAAGGCAGATCAGGAAGGAATGTTAGCATCGGGCGGATAGTAGACTCCAGTGAAGTTGCTTATGTTGTAACCTTTCTGTGTTCACCTAGATCTGTGGCTATAAATGGTGACGTCATAGCAGCTGGAGGTGGTACTTTAAGATCTATATATTACTAATGAATGAAATTCATGTTATTTAAGGATAGGGTATTGACACGGAACAGAACATATGTTCTAATAGTTTCAAATAGAGGACTTTAGGGTCTCTTTCTAACCCCGACCCTAGCGCATTACTCCGCTACAGTGTGTGCTAGGGCCCGCCAAATGCTAGATAATAATTTCCCTCGTCCCTCATGTGATAAAATCTGTTACACGTGTTATTAGAATTGTGAGGTGGTATATGGATACTATAGCGCTTCTTAGATCGCATCTAGATCGACTACATGGCTCTCTTGACTCAAGTATCAGAGATCTTAGTCCTGAAGAATTGCAGTGGAAGCCTTCCAACGGATGTAATCACATAGGATTTTCTCTTTGGCATTATGTTAGAACAGAAGACAACTTGATTAGCTTTGTATTACAGAATAGAAAGCCGACAGTGTGGATTGAGAATGGTTGGTATGAATATTTCAATCTGGATAGGATATCTCAAGGTACGGGCATGAGCGAAGAGGATGCTGGGAATATAGACATATCTTCAATTGATGCGTTTATGGGGTACATGTCAGAAGTGTGGGAATCTACGAATCATTATCTAGATTCAATAGATGAGGATACACTGGCGACTATATTCAATATTAGACCATTAGGCGACAAGACTGTAAGTGAAGTTTTATTTGAGATGATATTGACACACGGTTTTAGCCATCTCGGGGAGATATGGTTATTAAAAGGGCTCCAAGGCCACAAAGGATCTCCAATATAGGTTAATTATCAATGGTTTTTGGTGGGTGGGCTGATATGGCTATAGGAATTGCCGCAAAGGTTAGTATAGTTATGAAATATATAGCTACTGAGTAAGATTCGGTAAGGTCAAATGCTAAGCCCATAAGTAAAGGACCTGCCATACCGGCAATTACTGTAACTGTATGATTAAGTCCTTGAATAGTACCAAAGCTTCTTGGTCCAAAAAAAGCACTTAGTACGGCACCTCTTCCTGGATTAAATCCACCAAAGGATACACCGTACAAAAGGGCGAAAGGTATTATCTGCCAATACTCTGTTATATTGGCTAGGATAAGGAATGAGGTAGCTTGTAGGGTTAGTAGCCCAACCATAACCATTCGCATATTAAAGAAATCCATTGCCCAACCGGCTCCGAGACGTCCTAACGCACTGAATATTGTATAAAAACCAAGGGCTGATACGGCTTGAGCCGCATTGAATCCTATGCTTTCAAAATATGGTATCTGGTGCACTCCTAGTGCACTCGTGCCCATAGTACTTGCTCCGAAGACTACAGTAAGTGCCCAGAAAGATCGAGTTCTTAAGGCTTGACTTACTGTTAGGCTTAGTTGAGGTCCATCAGCATTGGATACTTTGGAGGTATTCGTTCTTTGGTCGTTTGAGTTATTATTATTTGGGGTGTCTCCGTCTGGTAACTGTCCGTAGTCTTCAGGCTTACTTCTGAATACCATCGTTAACGGTATTACAAGTAACCACGTTAGTAGACCAGTCACGACAAATGCATTTCTCCATCCAATATTTTCAACTATAAATAGTGTAAAGACGAGTAGTGGACCGCTGAAAACAGCTCCGCACGCTCCTATCCCTAGAGCTCTGCCCCTTAATCTTCTGAACCATTGAACTATCATCCAGTTCCTGGTTTGGCCAATACAAGCTCCTGTGCCGGTTGCAGCTAGTAATACACATATGTAAAACATCCATATACTCTGTATGAATGAAAGGCTTATCATTCCAAGTCCACCAATGAAGGCTCCGCCAATTATAACTCGCCTAGGACCATATTTATCTAGCAAGAATCCGAGTATTGGAGCTTCTACGCTTCCTTCTAGTCTTTGCAGAGAAAATGCTCCGGAGATAGCAGTTCTACTCCATCCGAAGGTGCTTATTATTGGATTGAAGAATACTTGAATTCCGTAAACCCATACTATACACATCCACAAATGGATTGCCATGGATGTTCCAACAATATACCAGCCGTAGAATATTTTAGAGCCTGGACTTTCCTTTTGGGCTGGGTTGGTCTCTGAAAGCATATTTAACATTCCTTGACTCGCTGGATTCGTATGCAATTGTTTCCAGAAATTCTTTGTATGCAACAGGGCTGCTTGTAGTGTGTTCGCTAACCTAACACTGACAGTTATTCATGTCAAGCAGAGCTATTAATTATATATTTTGCCGGATAGTATTGGGATCGACAAAAACAGCCATCTCAGATAGACTTGCGCTAGGATCATTTAATCTTTGAATCACCAATGTTGGTTTTAGGAGGCGTAATGCAATGTCCTGTTTGTGATGCTGAACATACCTCTCGCCCACGAGAATGCCTTCAACAAGCGATCTTAGACCATGTGGGTAGTTGTGGTATAGGTACTGAACACAGATTTGAATGCTTGTTAAAATTGCTTAATGATTATGTCGACTCAAATCCTGCGTGGAACAAGGGCAAGAAAACATAATCAGTTCTTAAGGGTTAGTTGCCCTACTGTAATCTAAGCATTGGCAATAAAGATTCCATAGGAGGGAATTATGAAGATAGGTCTTATATCTGACACTCATATGCCTGGTGGTGCTACTGAAATTCCATCTCAGGTTTTCGATGTTTTCAAAGGTGTAGATCTTATATTGCATGCTGGCAACATATACACTGCATCTATATTAGACGATCTGGAGGCGATTGCACCAGTAAAAGCTGCAGGTAGTTTAGACAGGGACAAGCCATCCCATGGCGACTCAAGAGTAGAGGAAAAACAATTGCTCGAAGTGGATGGACACACCGTTGGGGTTATACACGATCTGTCCGTGCCTGGCTTCGGAGATAGAGTCTACCCAGGTTCGCTAAAAAGAAGAAGTAATCCCGCATATCCTGGGCTACCTTTCAAAGATGGTAAGTCCATAGTGCCAGATGATGTCTTTGGTAAACCCGTAGACATAGTGGTATTTGGCCATACTTGTTTTGCAATGATAGAAGAGTATGGGGATTTGATGATAATAAATCCTGGTAGTCCAACTTTGCGTAATGAACTTAGGAAGATAGGAACTGTGGGTATCTTAGATCTTTCACCTGGCAAAAGAGAAGCCAATATTATAGATTTAGCAGAATTGGCATAAGATATACAAAGGATATAAAAATGTCGGATATGAATTATAACGACCTGTCTCCAATCGAACAGTTTGTCATAGAAATGAAAGGTACCGAACCTCCTTTTTCAGGTGAGTATGATGATCATTATGAAGAAGGTAATTACATATGCCGTAAATGTGATTCTCTGTTGTATGAATCATCGAGCAAGTTCGATGCTCATTGTGGATGGCCGGCTTTTGATAAGGAAGTAGAAGGGTCCGTCGTAAGATATCCTGATATAGATGGGGTTAGAACCGAAATATCGTGTGCTAAATGTGATGGACATCTGGGGCACGTTTTTGAAGGTGAGCACTTTACGCAGACTAATACTAGGCATTGTGTGAATTCTCTGTCCATAAGATTTATAAAGGACATCTAGCTGATTCAACTCCCTATGGCTAAAGAAGTAGGATCGAAAAGACTTGGTAATAGCGGGCTCAAGGTGTCAGAATTGATACTTGGGGCAATGACTTTCGGAGACCAGATAGATCAAGATGCCTCTATCAATATATTGGATAAAGCGTATGAATCTGGGATATTTACTTTCGATACCGCAGATTTTTATCCGTTCCCAGGTCGTAAGGGCACTCAAGGTAACTCTGAAAGAATCTTGGGGGATTGGGTAAACAACAGGAAGATCAGGCATCAAGTGGTATTTGCTACTAAAGGCCCTGGCAGGACCTCAAGCGGGCCAAACGGAAGGGGTTCTTCTCGGAAACATATTATCAAAGCAGTAGATGAGAGTTTGGCCAGATTGGGAGGGGATTACATTGATCTGTACCAGATTGCTCCAGATCCAACTGTTCCTATAGAAGAGACAATTGCTGCTGTAGATCAGCTTATCCAACAAGGTAAGATTCTCTATTTGGGTTGTTCAACATCTGCAGCTTGGTGGGTTATAAAGGCACTATGGAAAGCTGAGGCTGGCGTTATGAATAAACCGCAATCCGTACAGTTCAGGTACAACCTAATAGATAGAGATGCCGAAGATGAATTAATGCCAGTTTGTATAGAACAAGGATTAGGTGCAATAACATTTAGTCCTTTAGCAGGGGGTATGTTAACAGGTAAGTATCTGGACAAAGATGAAGTAATACCAAATACTAGAGCAGCTTTCTTGCCACGGTATAGGAAGTTATTCACTGAAGCAGTTGAGGAAGTGGTGCGTCGGATAGCGGATATTGCAGAAGTTAAGAACATAACCCCATCACAACTTGCTTTAGCTTGGGTTAAGAGTAAGCAGGTGATAACTGCTCCAATAATAGGGGTTACTTCCATTCAGCACCTCGAAGATTCCTTAGGTGCGCTAGATGTAGAACTCTCAGAGGTAGATATATCTATCTGTGAGAGTTTGTACGAAATATTGAATTCATATGATCCTAAGGCGGATAGACGATAGATTCCCAAATAATTTTGGACTACTAATTTGAGTGCCTCAATTTTGCACTTTACTTCTTGATTCCCATATATTTATGTATTCAGGATTCAATTCGTATCCTACAAATTTTCTTCCAGACTTTTCAGCGGCGAGTGCAGTAGTTCCAATACCCATGAATGGATCGAGTATAGTTTCATTTTCGTATGTATACATTTCTATACATCTTCTGGGTAGTTCAATTGGGAAAGGTGCCGGATGTCCAGCTCTTTTTGCTGATGCTGCAGGAAATTTCCAGATACTTTTGGTCAGGTCTAAGAAATCATCCCTACTTATTGTAGATTTTCGTCCCAGTATTTTGGGTCTCTCAAACATGCCTTTCGAGAATACTAATATATACTCGTGGATGTCTCGAAGGGTTGGATTAGTAGCCGATAACCAGCTTCCCCAGGCAGTGGATGAACCAGAGCTTGAACCTTTATCCCATATGATTTGCCCTCTCATAAGTAATCCTAGTGAAATCATGTCTTGAGTGATGTAAGTTGCTAATGGTATGTATGGCTTCCTACCTATATTTGCTAGATTAATGCATAATCTGCCTCCTGGTACTAGGACGCGGAGTACTTCGGACATAACTCTGTTTAGGAATGATCTGTATTCAGATAATGTCATGTCTTCATCGTATATCTTGCCAACATTGTATGGAGGAGATGTTACTGCCAGATGGATACTATTATCTGGTAGCTCTTGCATGGACTCACTCGACTTGCAGAATATCTTGTTGATTACAGTTTTAGGTATAATCTGCTCCTCATAGACTATTGAGGCAGGCTTGTTTACATCTTGGTGAATTCTACTTGCATAGAATCTGCTAGAGTCATGGCTACTACGACCAGCAGATCCGTAATTACTTGTTTTAGTTTGTTTCTTACTCAAGATATTTTTAGATAATATTATATTGATATATGTCACAGCCTATGTGGGCTTTTTGGCCTCCAAATAATTATACCTAAAATCTGGGAGTAATTCCTTATAACAAATGGAGTTGGTATGGCATAATGTATGATTATATCTTGATCTAGAGACGAACTGAGTTTGGAGGATACATTGAGTGAACAGATCGATCAGACTAACGGAGATAAAGTTACTGGAGGGCAGGCTCTAATAAAATCTTTGTACAATGAGGGTGTAAGAGTTGTTTTTGGAGTACCAGGAGTGCAGATGTATCATGCTGTTATGCCTATTCTAGAATATCCAGACATGCAATTTATAAATACTAGACATGAACAGTCAACGACCTACATGGCTGACGGGTATGCTAGATCCAGTGGTAATATCGGTGTAGCCATGGTTGTTCCTGGTCCTGGCCTCCAGAATGCCTCTGCTGGCATTACAAATGCTTACTCCGCTTCGTCGCAAGTTCTGGTAATTGCCGGTCAGATTGATAGAGATAAGATATCAAAAAATATTGGTGTCCTACACGAGATCAATGATCAATTAGATATTGTTCGGCCTATTACAAAATGGCAATCCAGGATTATGTATGCAGAAGATATTAGCGGAGGCGTTCAGAGGGCATTTTATGAAATGAAGACAGGTCGACCTAGGCCAGTGGAAATTGAGATCCCTCCTGAAGCACTTGCAGAATTTACTGAAGATAATACTTATGAACCCTTGATAATACCTAATATGATAATTGATGGGTCTTCTGTGGAAGAAGCGGTATCCATACTAGCAAATGCGGTGAATCCTGTTATATGGGCTGGAGGTGGAGTACATCTAGCGGATGCCTCGGATGAACTATTAGCAGTGGCTGAATATCTACAAATACCGGTATTAACAACACCGGAAGGTAAGGGTGCAATATCAGATAGAAATTATTTGTCTTTAGGGACTCCTCAAGGTAGGTCGACAGGAGAGAGCAAAGACCCTCTCAGAGATTTTCTGTACTCTTGTGACGTGATATTGGCAGTAGGCACTAGATTCGCCACTGCTAGGGCGGCAGAATCCCAAAAAGTCATTCAGATAGATGTAGATCCTGAGGAAATAGGCAGGAATCACGATAGGACAACTCCAATAGTAGGTGATGCCAAATTGGCTCTAGATCAATTACTCCATAGTCTAAAGAGTGTAGCGTCCCCTAAGGGCTCCAGGCGTGATGAATTTGAGAGTATTAGGAACGCTAGGATTCACGATACAGCTGGACGGGTAGAACCTCAGGCATCTTTGGTTGATGCTCTTAGACAAGGCATTCCAGACGATGGGATATTGGTTACAGATATGACTATAGTTGCATACTATGCTAGGGCGCATTTCCCAACTTATATGCCTCGAAGTTATATCACTTCTTCCTATACAGGAAACCTTGGTTCCGCTTTCCCGACTGCTCTCGGAGTCAAAGTCGCTAACCCTCAAAAGGCGGTTATCTCCATATCTGGGGACGGAGGTTTTCTATTTAATTCTCAAGAATTGGCAACTGCCGCACAATTTGGTATTAACGTAGTAGCGATTGTTTTTAACGATGGTGCATATGGAAACGTCAAGAGAGACATGAGAGATTTATTTCAAGACACATCGCTTGGAGTGGAACTTCAAAATCCAGACTTTATGAAATTAGCCGAAGCTTACGGAGTAGAGGGTATGCGAGTACGAGAAGCTCAGGACTTGTCAGTTGCCATAGAAACAGCAATTAATCTCAACAAGCCTGTGTTGATAGAGGTTCCAGTTGGCGTTATGCCTAACCCATTCTAGAGGGCAAATTAAGAAGGATATATATGTTAGTACTCGGTTTCCTGATTAGTTCAATATTGGCATTCCTGGGTGGGAGCTGGATATCATCCTACTTCAAGCGAGAGACTTTTGGTTCTATAGGACCGTATATCTCCGTCGCACTTGGTATATCTTGTTTGCTGTTCGCATACCTTGTAGCATTAGGTGGATACAGGAATATGGGGATTATATTCATTGTACTATTTGCTGTCCCGTGTTTGATAACTGGCATTAGACAGATATTCAGTCAAATCATTCGATAATTTACACCTGTGAAAATAATATTAGCGAGTAATTTGTCTGCAGTTTAGGCTTTACGATAAACGACGCATGATAACGAAAAATATACGGAAACATATTGTGCAATTGACTGGGCCTGTGCATTTAGTTACTATGTATTAATCAAGAAATTTTGAAAGAGAGGTGACGAATGCCGAAACAATCCCCGGTTCCCGAAGAGGTGGACCAAGGTTTTTGGGATGCCTGTAACGAAGATAGGCTGGTTATACAGAACTGTACAGCTTGCGATAGACTACAACAGCCACCGTTAGCGACATGCTTTCAATGCGGTTCAGGGGCTAATCTAGAATGGAAAGAGATGAGCGGTCGTGGATTCGTGTATACCTACGCTGTCATGTACGATACGCCAGTTCCTCTACTTTTCGATGATCAGCCATTTAATGCCGCTGTAATTGGGTTGTTGGACGATAATGGGAACGACTCTGGGATCAAATTATTATCACACCTACCAGGAACACCATTGGACGATGTGCCTATAGATGCACCTGTGATGGTGGAATTTGAAGTTACTCAAGGCACTGGTCAGAAAGTTCCTGAGTTCAGAGTAGTAGGATAGGTTTCTCACACTACTAGAAGACATGATAATAAATATATAACGGAGGTAAATTAATGGCACCAGAAGTTAAAGAAATGCCGGCAGATTGGTTTAGAACTGAAGAAGGCATTGGTGTTTGGGAAGGAAGAGCAAAAACTGTTGCTGTTGGAGTAGGGGTATCTCCTACAGACCGACGATGGGATAGTGATCCGCAGACAAGTCTCGGGTCCTACGCTTTAATAGCTGCTAGAAGGGCAATAGAGGACGCTGGCGTTGCACCTGACCAGATTGATGGTTTGGTGGTAGTGCAAAGCACCACTACTGGAAGGGCAGGATGGCCGCAACCCTGGCCAGACGGTCGTGATGTACCAGCTGAAATGGCTGCTGCGTTCAAACCTACGGACGATGATAGGGATGGTATAGCCCAGCTTAGTGCACAATGGGTAATGAATAACCTGCCGGAGCTGAGTAATCTCAAGTTTGTAATGCACGCTCCAGGTGACACAGCACCAGCACTTGTAGCTGGTAGCGAGGGCATAGTACGTGGCCTCGCCAATACTGTTCTTGTTATCAGGGGATGGCATAACTTCTCGGGTAGATATTATGTAGGACAGGGTGCTGCTCGTGGTGACACAATAACGGGTCCTGAGAAATGGACTACAGGCTGGGGAGTTGTTGGAGTGTACCCAGAGGCCACAAGGTTTCAGAGATATTTGCACAAGTATGGTCAACAAAAAGAAAAGATGGCCAACTTTGTTGTGAACTCGAAGAAAAACGGTCTTAATTTCCCTGAAGGTTTCTTTGCACAGAATCGACCGGGGGATGTGGTGAGCAGAGAGGATTATCTGAATGCAAGGTGGCTAGCTAAACCAGCCAATCTGTATGATGCTGATATGCCTATTATGTGTGTGTCATCCTTCTTATTAACTACGCCAGAACGGGCAGCAGATATGAAACAGAAACCAGTTTACATTTTGGGACATGCTCAATCTACTGTCAGGCCAAGAAGCCTTCAGCATACTTTGGAAGAAAGTGAAGAGGGCGCTGCGAGAATGGGCAGACTCTATCAGGAAGCTGCAGGAATAAGCGTTAATGACTTGTCCTTCGAGAATATGTATGATGGTTACGGTATGTTCCATGTACTGCACTTGGAGGGTCTTGGTGGCTATGCAGGCATAGGTAGAGGAGATGCCTTGGAATACTTCGAGACGCAGGACATCAGCAATGATAGCAAATATCCCATATCTCCAAGTGGAGGTAACATTGGGAGTGGCAGGACGAGGTTCTGGCTACATATTGACTCTATACAGCAGATCCAAAATAGAGCAGGTGCCAGGCAGATGAAGTTCCCAGCTGAGGTTGGGATATCCGCTGCTACATTCCCGCATAGCGGAGTGTCCTTGGTTTGGTCAGGATCACCTGACTAAACAGCTATGGATATCTTGTAATAGCATTCATGAAATAAGGGGAGCCATACTTAGATGGCTCCCCTTATTGTTTTATATAGGTCAAGCTTGACGATTGTGCAAAACATATAATGTCAGTGAGCTAACTTAATGTACTTAATTCTATTATCTCTGCTTGCCTAGTTTCTTTGGATAAATGCAATATAGCCACCTGGCCAAGTCGCATATAGTTTTTCGGTAAAGTAGGACTACCAGGATTCACAAATAGAACTCCGTCATGTTCCTCTATCATAGCTTCAAGCGTTCGCCCGAAGATTACTATATTGACATCAGTCCCAAATACACTTCTTACGTTACTGGGTATAGTTCCGTCCGGGAAGTTTTTTGCTGCAATTATACCTGGCATTACATCGTCATTGAGGCTATGTAGATCTAGGCTATTTACCATTCCTATTGTATATCTATCTAGTTGCAATACTTGTTGCTCAGCTATCCTATTGTCACCCATACTTTCTAATCCATAAGGCGATGAAGACTCCATTTGGAAACCGGGGATTCTGCCTACAGCTTTGACAGGAGCAATCTTCTCAAGCCAATCTAGGACTCGTGTAGCTTGTATTCCTCCTGCATGAAGAATCATGTCTACGCCTTCAAAGGCGCGTGCCACTTCTTGTGGTACTTCTGCTGCAACGCTGGGTATACGTGTGTCTGAAAGAATTCCTATTTTCATCAGTTTCTCCTAAACCTATCAATGATGGTTTCTATCTTGCAGTTGGCTTTATATATGGTAGCACTTGGAGGATTTTATTAGCAACAGAAGCTAGGCTACTGTAATAACCACTCAGTTGAACTATTTTACTATAGACTATAGGGTAAGTGGGATCGCATTGGAAGGGCTTTATATAATACGGCGGAGGGAGTGGGATTCGAACCCACGATACACTTGCGCATATAACGGTTTTCAAGACCGTCGCATTCGTCCACTCTGCCATCCCTCCTAGTTCCGGTCTCTTATACTACAATTATCATATCTTCTAGTCAAAGCCATAGTTATATTATCCAGTGAGATCTTCGACATGGATTTTCTCTAGTTCTCCGTAATGGCCATTTTGATAACTGTTGTCTAAAGATTCTGCCCATATATATCTTACATCCTGCCATTCGATCGGAAATTGCGGATTGTTAAAGAAGGTCTTTACAGCATTGAAGTGTTCGTCAGCATCTACATATCCAAGCATCTGAAAATTATTGTATATGTTTCCACTTTTTGCTAGGAAATCACCTTTCATATCAGCCATAATTAAGTAAGTTGTCATATTTTATATCTCCATTTATGTATAGGTGTGATACTAATTACTTTCCTGTAATACATTTGACTGCACCCGCGGTTCTTTCCATGTCATTAGAAATACAATTGTCATAGCAAAAGTCACAAAGCCGGTGAATCTAAACACTGCTTCGATTGTTGTTATTGAAGCCAAGATACTTCCCCCTACGGATCCTACCAGGAGTCCGAATACTAACATAGCATTTGCAAAGCCCATTAACGTGCCGTGGCCATATTGGGTTCCAAGGTCGGTAGTTATTGCTAATGATGCAGGTAGTGCAGTACTTTCTCCGAGTCCAAGTAAAAGGAAAAAGATTAAGAGTACGATGACGGTATCAGATGATGGTATTAGGCTTGTCGCTAGTGCCAGCATCAATCCACCTGAGGAGACCAATCGCTGTCTTGGCATAGTGTCTGCTAATTTGCCTAGTAGAGGTTGCAGTATACTGGAAAGTATAGGTCTAGAACCAATTACTAGCCCCACGGTCGTTGCAGTTGCCATGAGTTTGTCAGTCATGAAGATAGCAATGAACGTCATAACTGCACCTAAGCCTATTCCAAATGAGAGATTGAATATGAACAATGATATGGTGGTTTGGTTGCTCAACATTTCATACAATGAAGGTATATCATGATTTTCGTTAGCGCCGTACGCTTTTTCCTTCGGCATCAGGAATATATAGGCTAGTAATGCAACTGATGCGGCAATGGACATAGATATGAAAGCTGACTCCGCTCCCAATGTGTCCTTTATGACTCCTCCTATTAAAGGCCCTATACCGAATCCACCTGTGAATGACACCATGAATAAACCCATGTATTTACCTTCTTCTGACTTTGGTGACAGGATACCTATAGTTGCTAATGCGGAAGGGAACATGAAGGATGCGCCTAGTCCCATTGCCATTCTCAATAACGCTACCATTTGGTAAGTCGACGCTAACGATAAAGCAACGCCTATAAGTATGTATATCGATAATCCAGCTATTATGAATTTGCGCCTTCCTAGTCTGTCTCCAAATCTGCCCACGATTGGAGTTAATGGGGTTTGTATTATTGCAAAACCGGAGAAAGATAGCCCTAGCCAAATACCAGATGCTCCTAAATCTCGTACGAAGACAGGGAGTATTGGAACAACCATACCTAGGCCACCGGCTATTACGAACATGGATAGCCACAATATGACGAATCCTCGGATTCTTTCTCGGGCTTCTTCTTTACGGTCCATAGCCATGATTTAAAGATGTTAACATGGGTTGTTGATCAGTAACAGTGTAATGAAGGGATTGTATTCGATACAGATTTCTATTCATTATTGTCTGATATGTGACTATATTGATGATCAGGTAATTGACCATAAAATACCTTTAATATATTATCTTGTTTGCGATGAAAATATTAGGTATTGAGACATCATGCGATGAAACTGCTATCTCATTAGTAGAAGATGGACGTAGCATAATGTCTAATGTTATTGCATCCCAAGTTGAGATTCATGCACGATATGGGGGAATAGTCCCAGAAGTAGCCTCGAGACAACATATGCTCGAGATAGTACCTACGCTTAGATCTTCGCTTGATCAAGCAGATACTGATGTGAGTGCATTAGACGCTATTGCCGTGACCAATGGCCCAGGTCTAGCTGGGGCGTTACTGGTTGGGGTGAATTTTGCAAAAGCTATATCTTTTGGCCGAGATTTGCAGTTGATAGGAGTAAACCATTTAGAAGGGCATATATATGCTAATTGGTTAGAAGGTAGAAACCCAGAGACAGAAGCGGGTTTTCCACTTATATGCTTGATAGCCTCAGGTGGACATACAGATTTAGTTTTGATGAGTGGCCATGGTTCATACAGACTTCTTGGGCGCACGCGTGATGACGCTGCGGGAGAAGCTTTTGATAAAGCAGCAAGAGTACTGGGATTGGGTTTTCCAGGCGGGCCTGCAATACAGAAAATAGCTGAGGCAGCGAAAGGAACTGAGATATTACCTAGGGCGTGGCTTAGAGGTACATATGACTTTAGCTTCAGTGGTATAAAGACTGCCTTACTTAACAAAGCCAAAGAAACTGGGATATATCCTCCTAGTGACAAAAGGGAATATGATAAGGAATTCGTCGTGGAGATAGCAGCTGCATTTCAATTATCATTGGCAGAGGTTATGGTTGCTAAGACTATAGATGCGGCAAGAGAATACAATTGCAAGGGTATATTACTTGGAGGTGGAGTTGCTGCCAATTCTGTACTACGCCAGATGTTCAAGGACAAGGCTGAATTACACTTATTCATACCATCACCAAGATTATGCACGGATAATGGAGCAATGATAGCATCATGTGCTTATTTTATGTCTGAGGGTGGTAGAGGCCATATCGACACTGTAGATATGGATGTTAATCCTAGCTTAAAACTCGGCATAGACTAGCTTAAATCAAGTATGTCGTGTGTCAGATATATATCTGTCTTGGTCAGATGAGTCAGTTAACAGCTCATGATTCTTGACTGAAACCACTGTAGTATTCTTTACGCTAAAACAAGCATTTACAAATTCCAGAGCTTGTTCGCGTTGATTTTTCTTGTATGGCATACGAAGGGATATGTTGTTAGTAAATACAGAAATGTTTTCATATTGAAGCTTATTCCTCGAGTCAACCAATAGGTATGCTGCGCATATTCCTAGAACTAATGCTATAGTTAGAGCTATAGCCATAATTTGTATTATATAAATGCTGGATAGAGCACCTGCTATCATCAGCCATGGTCTTGCTACCACTTTCCAGTGATCACGCTCTTCACCCACGGTTATTCTATCGATATCATTTATGCTGATGAATGTAAGCGCTTCCGGTTGTTTTGATCTTGATAGTATTACTAATCTTTTGGTCGTAAGTAGTAATATGTTCTTATATGATGCACCTTTTTGTTGGTCTTCTACATCGTCAGGCAGTACAGATATTATAGATTCACCTTCTATTAATTCTAAATTGATTATATCTTCCTGTGTTGTTGACATACTTGTATCAGGGCAATTCACATAATTCAATCAATGGACAGATCTAATTAGTTCGTATGGTATTAATACAATCCAATCCTTTGATATTGATATATATAAGATTACCATAAACTGATAAAATATGGAGTGATATGAACCATATGGATAGGCAAATTAGAGTTGCGATCTTGGGCTGCGGCACAATAGGGTCTGAACTTGCTACATTCATAGATTCAGATGAGTGTCAACAGGCTCAAGTTTCAGCCTTATATGATCTAGATCAATCTAGGTCTATCTCATTGAGGAATAAATTATTATCTAATCCTAGAGTTACTGAATCTATTGAGGAGATACTTCTTGACGCTGATGTATCTCTAGTAATAGAGGCTGCTGGCCCTGATGCAATTCAGTCATACTCTAAGGACATAGTTTTAGCTGGTAAACACCTTATGGTTATGAGTGTCGGCGGTCTTTTACATGGGGATATATATGCAGAATTAGATAGTATTGCCTCAGAATCGGGGTCTCAGATTTTTGTCCCATCAGGAGCGGTAGGTGGTATAGATGCTATAAAGGCATGTAGAGATCAATTGGATGTCGTTATTTTAACTACTAAGAAACATCCAGATACAATCTTAGACATATCAGTGGGCAATATAAAAAAAGACTCTGACAGAAAATATCCCAGAGAGATATTTTACGGAACGGCCCTGGATGCAGTTAAGAGGTTTCCGTTTAACATAAATGTCGCTGCTACTATCAGTCTGGCTGGTATAGGTCCTATACGCACTATGGTAAAGATCGTAGCAGACCCTCAAGTTTCTGGTAATGTCCATGAAATTTATGCAAGTGGCAGCAGTGGGATTATGCGCTTTACAATGGAAAATATTCCGCATCCTGAGAATCCTAGAACAAGTTATATGGCGATACTAGCAGCTATAGAAACCATGAAACATTCGTCAGGTAGAGGGATCAGGATTGGTACTTGATAAGCTTTGTAATATAAGGAGTATGGTATGCCTATAGTTAATATCAACGGAGCAGATATATTCTATGAAATGGTAGGATCCGGGCCAGCTATTGTATATGTCCACGGAGGCTATGGCGGAGCATCTTCTACAGTATCTCCGAGAGAGGAACAATGGGTTGGTAAGTTCAAGAATTCGTATACAGTAGTAACTTACGATAGACGGTCTGCAGGTAGGTCAGAATATACGAATACTGAACATACACTAGATGTGTTTGTTCAGGATCTTAGAGAGTTGATAGAACGATTAGGAATAGAAAAACTCATACTAGTAGGGTCTTCTGCAGGTGGACCTATAGCTTTGAAATATTCCATTAAATATCAAGACAGTCTAATAGCATTAGTATTACCTAATACTAGTGCTAGGGTATGGAATCATCCTGGACGAGTAGATGCGGAATTAGAATTAGACCGTAGATATGGTCTGCTGAAGGAACATGGCCCAGAGGGGACATTTGATATCTTGAATAATGAAGATATAGATGCAAAACCATTTTACCTTCTGAATGTTGGGCCTAATCCGAGGCCTCCAGGAATAGCGAATATGTTAGCTGCAAAGGAATTGGAAGCTAAGAAACTTATCAATGGACTTAGCAGAGAAGATAAGGTCTCATATTACATAGGAGAATTACGCAACCAAGCGGCATACATAGGTTCAGACCTGAGAGATTTATTGTCTGATATAAGACTTCCGACATTCCTGGTACATGGTGATATGGACACTCAGGTTCCATATGAACTTGGCAAAGAACTTTCAGATCATATATATGGCTCAGAATTTGTCACAATCACCGGTGCGGGGCATGGGATCATGCAGTGGGATGAGGCAACTTCAGCCATAAAGGATTTCTGTGACAGAATCACTTCTCAAAACTAATTATAATCAGAGTTATGTTAATTTCCCTATGCTATAATCGGCAGGGTTAAGAATCCATATATTATGTGAGGAGTCTCGATAAATGACCGTGAACTATGATGAACTTAAAGTATTCAGTGGTAGCGCTAATCCAGGATTGGCTAAGGATGTGTGCGATTATCTAGGCATACCACTTGGGGATGTATCATTATTCAAGTTTAGTAACGATAATACATTTGTCCAGTACAAAGAAAATATTCGGCAAAGAGATGTATTTATAATCCAGCCATTCGCTAGTCCTGTAAATGATTCGATTATGGAATTGCTTATCATGATAGATGCAGCTAAGAGGGCTTCTGCTGGTAGGATTACCGCAGTGATACCATACTATGCCTACGGCAGAACTGATAAGAAAGATCAACCTAGAGTTCCCATAACTGCGAGATTGGTGGCAGATTTATTATCCGTTGCAGGTGCAGATAGAGTACTAACTATTGATCTACATGCAGGACAGATACAGGGCTTCTTTAATATGCCTGTAGACGAATTGACCGCTTTACCGATTTTGGCTAGACATTTTAAAGAGAGAGGGCTTTCGGAAGATATGGTGGTGGTTGCAGTCGACATAGGTATTAGTAAAAGGGCTCGCGACATGGCTGCTAGACTAGGAGTTCCTCTTGCAATAATTGAGAAACGTCGAATAGGCAATGAGGAGGCGGTGGAATCCCTGAACATCATTGGTGAAGTCCACGGGAAAGTAGCCTTGACTTTTGATGACGAAGTAGATACAGCCGGAACATTGACGGCTGCGGCAGAAGCATTGAAGAACGCTGGTGTGAGTGAAATATATTCCTGTGTTACTCACCCTGTATTGTCAGGACCGGGAGTAGAAAGAGTCGAAATGAGCCCAATAAAGGAATTGGTTGTAACTGACACTTTGCCAATTACGAAAGAAAAGAAGAATGGGAATATAACAATATTATCTGTAGCATCCTTACTAGGTGAGGCTATAAGTCGCATACATGAAGGTTTGTCAGTAGGTGAAATGTTTGAGTAGGCGATTGGAGAGATATGTTTGGTAAGGTTCTTGGTTTCTTGGTGGACTCGAATGAGAAAGTTTTAAAGAAGATCCGACCGATAGTTGATGATATCAATTCACTCGAAGAAGAGTGGTCATCACTTTCCGATGCAGATCTTTTGTCAAAGACAGATGACTTTAGGAATAGGATTGGCAATGGCGAGAATCTTGATGACTTGCTCCCAGAGGCATTCGCATCAGTTAGGGAAGCAGCGAAGAGGACACTTGGCCAGAGACATTTCGATTCTCAGATGATGGGTGGCATCATACTTCATCAAGGTAAGATAGCTGAGATGAAAACGGGTGAAGGTAAGACATTGGTCGCGACTTTGCCGGTGTATTTGAATGCCTTGACCGGATCAGGTGTTCATCTAGTCACAGTTAATGATTATTTGGCCAGAAGAGATACTCAGTGGATGGGGCCAGTGTATAAGATGTTGGGCCTGTCAATCGGATGTTTACAACATGATTCCTCTATTTTGTTCGACGAGGAGTTTGAGAGTGATATTGACGGATGGAATAAGCTGAGACCGGTCAATAGGAGAGATGCATATAACGCAGATATTACATATGGTACTAATAATGAGTTTGGATTTGATTATCTCAGAGATAACATGGTCGTTGAAACCGAACAACAGGTCCAGAGGGGGCATAGCTATGCCATAGTAGATGAAGTCGATAACATACTAATTGATGAAGCTAGAACTCCTTTGATAATAAGTGGCCCGGCGCAAGAATCCACGAAATTGTATGCGACTTTTGCCAGGCTTGTACCTAGATTGATTCAGGGTCAGGATTATACGCTTGACGAAAAACTTAGGTCTATAACGTTGACTGATGCTGGTATAGCCAATATGGAAAATGCACTTAATGTTGGCAACCTATATGACCCAGAGAATTTTATTCTCACCCATTACATAGAGAATGCGCTAAGAGCCCAAGTTATCTATCAGCGCGATAGGGAATATGTGGTTAGGGATAAAGAGGTTGTGATAGTAGATGAGTTTACTGGAAGATTGATGCCAGGACGTAGATACGCAGACGGTTTACATCAAGCAATAGAGGCTAAGGAAGGAGTTCGTGTCCAGAGAGAAAGCGTTACATATGCCACTATAACTTTACAGAACTATTTTCGCATGTATGAAAAGTTGTCCGGTATGACTGGCACAGCAGCAACTGAAGCTGAAGAGCTGGAGAAAATATATAAACTAGAAGTAGTAATTATCCCAACAAATAAGCCAATGCTTAGGGATGACTTTATAGACGTTGTATACCCGAACGAAAAAGCAAAATTCAATGCCATAATTCGGGATATAGAAGAAATCAATAAAACTGGGCGACCTATTTTGGTTGGAACCGTATCAATTGAAAAATCTGAAGCTATAGCGGCTATGCTAAAAAGGAAGGGAATTAAGTGCCAGGTATTGAATGCTAAACAACACGAACTTGAGGCGACAATAGTAGCTCAGGCAGGCAGCCCTGGAGCTGTCACTGTTGCTACAAATATGGCTGGACGGGGAACTGACATAATACTAGGAGGAAATCCTTTAGGTGCAGATATTGATAGGGAAAAATGGGAGAGTGATCATAAATTCGTACTAGATATTGGGGGACTGCATATAATTGGGACAGAAAGGCACGATTCTAGAAGGATAGATAATCAACTTCGTGGTAGGGCAGGTAGGCAGGGGGATAAAGGTAGCACAAGATTCTATATGTCACTCGAAGATGACCTTATGAGGAGATTTGGTGGTGATAGAGTTAAAGGGGTGATGGAGTGGGCTGGTTTGGGTGAGGATTCCCCTATAGAGAATGGTTTGATAAATAGATCTATAGAGTCGGCTCAAACTAAAGTCGAAGGTCATCACTTTGATATGCGCAAACATCTGGTGGAATACGATGATGTAATAAATGCTCATAGAGATCTTATATATTCGGAGAGGCGCAAGATTCTTAGTGACAGTGATTTGAAGTCCAATATAAAGGACATGATTTATGCTGAGATCTCGGAAATGGTCGGTACACACCTGACCGGCGAGTACAGTGATGACTGGGATACTGATGCATTCATAGCAGAACTGGGAACGATATTTGATGTTCCTGAAGACATAGCTCCAGCGAATTTACATAACTTGCATAAAGATGAAGTTATAGATAAATTGATCGCTCATTCCGATTATTTATACTCCGAACGCGAGGATAAGTTTAGCTCTGAGTCTACAAGGATATTGGAAAAACTTGCTATGTTGAGAACAATAGACTCACTATGGGTGCAGCATTTAACGTCTATGGAAAACTTAAGGCAGGGGATAGGATTACATGCCTTCGGTCAGAGAGATCCTCTAGTTATGTATAAGAAAGAAGGTCATGATATGTTTCAGAACCTTCTAAAAACTATTCAGCATGATATCGTTCATACAATATATCACGTTGGGGTTGATAATAGTGAAAGTAATAGGACCAGGTCAGTTAGGCGACGATCAAATGATACTGTTACAAGCGAAGTTGCTTCCAAGCAACTCCAGAAAGAAGCTGCTTCTGATATTTCTTCGAAGAAAATTGGTCGCAATGATCCTTGTCCCTGTGGTAGTGGCAAGAAATATAAGCGATGTCATGCGATTGCCTCATGAAAAAGCCTTAAGATCGGGTTACAGGTTTTAGAGTGATAGGTCATAAAAATTGGCCAAAAGACTGGCACTAGTTTAGTTGCTCGTAATATACAATCCACCTGAAAGCGAATTTCATTATTTGAGTAATCAATCGAAGATATTAGATCCTAACGCACTTAGGGCTATTAAGCACCTTAAGGAATCCATTGTTGCAGGTGTCAATTGGATTTCTGCATTGCTGGAATCTATAGAAATGTGGACTCTACCCGAGGAAGAGTACAGGGGAAGGCATTACAAATATGTAATTGCAGGTGAAGCATTCGATTGGTTGGTTTTGGCAGAGAGATTGCTTATAGAAGTGGAAGGGCTAATATCAGAAGAAGATTCTACAGCACTGTTGTTCCATGGTGATATAGGATCAGATTTGACTTCCAATGACTTTAAACGGTTACTTGGTTCCAATAAGTACAGTGCCTATTTAAATTACTGGTATGGAATAGTTGTGGAAGAAGCTTTACTTAGATCTATGGAACAAGAAGAGGTTAAGAGGTCTATTAGTTCAGGACTGAATGGTAGTCGAAACATAGCTGAGAGGGCCTTCAATAGGCTCTATGGTGTAGAACAGAAGGATCTACTTAAGAAATTCATTATGGATAATCCTAAGGTATCACGTAAGAAAATGACTTTGACAGAGTCCAAGGAATTCACTTACTGGTTATTTAAATATAGGCTGGCCAATAGTGATGGTTCTAGAATTGCTAGCGACACACGTAAAGCCATTGGGTACCTTGAGAAGCAAGGAATTAAGGGTTTCTGAACTAGTATTATCTAGATATAATTAATTACAGACTTAGTTGAGCTATGTATTGGTCTATACGGTCTTTTCTTTCCTTCAATGCCGACAATCTTTCTCTCTCTTTTTCTACCACTTCTTCTGGTGCCTTAGATAAGAATTGAGCGTTATTAAGGCGCCCACTCAGACTTTGGATATTCTTCGTGCATTCTTCTGCTTCGCGAGATAAGCGGTCCTTCTCAGATTTTGTGTCTACGAGTCCTTGCAGAGATATGAGGATTGTTGCCCCATTTAATACTATGGTTGCAGTATTGTCTAGAGAAGCAATTTCTCCATCCGACACCTGAAATATTAATGGTTCTGTACGGGCCAAGTTTTCGATCGTCTGACGTTGATCTTCTAATGAGTATTCATTTTCTGCAGTTTCGATTATGCTCGCGACAGCTACATTTGTTGGTATTTTGAATTCTGCTCTTACGTTTCTTATAGATCGGACTACGTCGATTAATAGGTTTATCTGACTTTCCGCTCTATTGTCTGTAAGTGATTCATCAGGTTCTGGATATTGTGAGATCACTACAGCGGGTCCCATAGTATCATTTGTGTCTATTCTAACTTTGAGAGTTTGCCACAATTCCTCAGTGATGAACGGTAAGAAAGGGTGCATTAGTCTTAAACATTGCTCAAGAACATGTACTAGTGTAGGCATAGGGGAATCTGGCTCCATAGATCTTAGCCTTATCTTTGCCATCTCAATATACCAGTCACAGAATTCATTCCAGAAGAAGTCGTGAGCTTCTCTTTGTGCCTCTCCGAACTGAAAATCTTTGATGTATTGATTTACGTCTGCAGTGACTTTGTTTAGCCTACTGATTATCCATCTGTCATGTGTATGGGTTGTACCAATAACATCCAATCCGTCTTCCAATGGATTGTCCTCGAGCAAAGTAAGAACAAATCTGGCTGCATTCCATACTTTGTTTATAAAATTGCGACTTGCAGCTAGTTTGGATTGGCTTAATCTCATATCGTTGCCAGGGGCATTTCCAGTAGTTAGGGCAAATCTGAGTGCGTCTGTTCCGTAGTTATCGATAGCATTTATGGGGTCTATTACGTTACCCCTAGTTTTACTCATCTTTATGCCATGCTCGTCCCTGATAAGGCCACTAAGATATACGTGACTGAATGGTATTTCCCCTGTGTTCTCTATTCCCATCATTATCATCCTTGCTACCCAGAAGAATAATATGTCATATCCTGTTTCCATTACGGCTGTCGGGTAGAAATAGTTGAAATCATCCGTGTTGTCTGGCCAACCCATTGTAGAATGTGGCCATAATGCAGATGAGAACCAGGTATCTAATACATCTGGATCCTGTAGGATCTCTGCAGATCCACAATCCACGCATGTATCTGGTTTTGACATACCTACTATTGGATTCGCTTCCATACCAATTAGTATATGACTTGCTTTAGATTCTATATCTTCTTTGCTAATGCCAGAATTCAGCATATCTTGAAATGTAGAACTCTTGCTTGTGCCTTCTTTGCCTTTTACAGGTGTTATTACTTCTATCTTGGACCCAGAGCATTCCAGGCAATACCATGCTGGTATTCGGTGTCCCCACCACAATTGTCTGCTAATGCACCAATCTCTTATGTTTTCCATCCAATTTAAGTACACCCGTGAGAATCTTTCAGGGATTATCTTTATTTGACCATTAAGTACGACTTCCATGGCCGGTTGAGATATCTCATCTGTTCGCATAAACCATTGATTGCTAACCATTGGCTCAACTAATGTGCCACATCGCCCGCAGTGACCAACCGAGTGGTTGTATGGGGCCATTTGTTCCAGTTGGTTTGCAACCTCTAGATCCTCTAGTATCTTGTTTCTACAGTCTATCCTGTCCATTCCAATATATGGGCCGGATTTTTCGTTCATGGTTCCATCTAGGTTCATAACATTGATGAAGTCTAGGCCATGTCTTTGTCCCACCTCGAAGTCTACAGGGTCATGAGCAGGCGTTACTTTTAGTGCACCTGTGCCAAAATCTGGATCTACTGCCTCATCTCCAATTATTCTTATTGGACGATTTATTATAGGTAACAAAACGTTCGAGCCGATAAGAGCTTTGTATCTGTGGTCGTCTGGATTTACAGCTACAGCTGTGTCTCCGAGAAGAGTTTCTGGCCGTGTAGTTGCCACGATAAGATCTGTATTCTGGTTCTGCACTTGGTATCTAATGTGGTATAAAAAAGATTGTTCTTCTTGATGATCAACCTCCAAATCTGATAGGGCAGTCGAACATCTGGGACACCAGTTAATTATTCTTTCACCGCGGTATATAGATTGCTTTTTGTACATATTTACGAATGTGGTTTGTACCGCATGGCTTGGACCAGGATCTAGTGTGAATGACCTTCTAGTCCAATCGCATGATGCTCCAATTCTCTTATGTTGTTCGTCTATTGTGCTCCCGTAAAGGTTCACCCACTCCCAGACCTTTTCCAAGAATTTCTCTCTCCCAAGCTCCTGTCGTGTAAGGCCCTCTTGTGCGAGCGACCTCTCTACAACTACTTGGGTAGCTATACCCGCATGGTCTGCTCCTGGGAGCCACAAGGTGGAATCCCCCTTCATTCTGTGCCAACGGATCATTATATCTTCCAGTGTAGCTGTAAGTGCATGTCCTAGATGAAGTTCTCCAGTGACATTGGGAGGAGGCATCATTATTACGAAAGGCGTCTTATCAGGGTCTATTTTAGGAGTGAAATAGCCGCCGTCTATCCACATTTGATAAAGTCTCTGCTCTACAGATTGAGAGTCATATGCTTTGGGTAGCTCTCTATTTTGGTAATTTGATTGCATCATGTTTCCTATTTACAGTTTGATTCAGAATTTGAATATCCAGATTTGGCCGATAGAACGCATGCTATTCTACCATCTAGTTATTTTAGGATAAAGCACTTACCAATAGTGTGGCTGTAATTGCACAAAAACGTACATATAGATTAGCAATGTTGCAGATCTTAGTCACTACGTCTAGCAATGATCTTTTTAGCGTATCTTGCGAATGTCCTTACCCCAGTATCTGGATCTTCATCGAGACACGATAGAACGTCCAGGGATTCTCCTAATTGCATTATAGACCATGCGGCATTGCGTCTAACCCAAGCACTAGGGTCACGAAGCGATCTCAGGAGATCTGGCACTGTAGAGCTATTGCCCAAGATTCCTAAGGCATAATTAGCAGCACCTCTTAGATGTATATCAGGATCGTTGATAAACATCCTTGCCTGTTCCAGGTGGTCCTTGTCCCCTAATTTATAAAGGGCTCTGACTGCCGATATCCTCACACTTCTAGATTCGTCCTCCAACATTGGTATAAGGTCCATAGATTGAAGATCAGGACTTGGTCTTTTGGTTATTGTGTAGATTGACCATGCCCTGATTTGGCTGTCTTTATGGTTTAATAGGTTTAATAGGAAATCATTAGCGGCTGTTCCTTGGAAATTAGCTAATGCTTCGCTGGACTTTTCTCTCACCCATGGATCAATATCTCCCAACCCCGTGGATATTATTGGTAAATCTTGAGGATCTTGTATTCGGCCTAGAGCAAATATCACCCATCCCCGTACCCAAGAAGACTCGTTTTGGGCAATCTCACGTAGTACTGGGGCTGCATCGAAATGTACATATTGACCTAAACTAAAAGCTGCACATCCTGCAATATAGGGATCATCGTGTTTGAGCTGTTTAATTAATGTCTGGTACGATATTAATGAAGATTCATCTTTCATCTTAGTCTTGTATTAAGTGATGTGTGTGGCATTATTCGGATGCGATGGTTTTTGTGCGAGTAGTATAGAAAAGGCTCCTAACATATTAAGTATTGATAACCCTAAGAATGGTATGAAATAGCTTCCCTGTACATCGAATATATAGCCTGCAGCAATTGGAGCAAACATTGTTGCCAGGTTCATTGGCACTTGGGATACTCCAAAAATTGTCGCAAAGTTCTTCCTGCCAAAGTATTCCCCTCTTATTGAAGTAAGTAAAGGTATCCTTCCACCAAATCCTGCTCCGTATAATACAGCGAATAATATCGCTCCAGACATATTTGGGACTGTAGCAACCACAAACATTCCAAGAGCTTGAATTGTAACGAAAAATGCTATAAGTCTAGTTTTTGAGAGTTTGTCTCCAGCATATCCTCCTAATAGTTGGAATATAACACCAACTACTGTGTAGATGCTTACTATAACTCCAGAAAACTGCAGTGATATACCTATATCTGTTAGAGCTGGGATTATGTGGACAGATATTGTTACCGCTGAGACAGCTGAGAAACCATGGGCGGCAGTGATAGCCCAGAATGCCTTAGTTCTTAAGGCTTCCTTTACTGTGAAATCTATTTCATCCAGATTGATTGGTGACTCTGATTCAATTTCATTAATTTCATGCTCGTCAATACCGTCTGGTTTTGATCCGTATTCTTCCGGTCTATTTCGGATCGCTGAGGATATGGGTATGGCGAGAATCAGAGCCCCTATCCCTATCACCAGAGATGTAGATCTCCAGCCTAAAGATACAATGCTAAATGTAAGTAGCG
>CEUS01056892.1_pt1 | contig 33427 bp, 31 predicted proteins | sample 427031 | NCBI WGS metagenome assembly CEUS01 (sample SAMEA2622837, study PRJEB7988) | marine metagenome | biome: marine biome (ENVO:00000447); feature: marine epipelagic mixed layer (ENVO:xxxxxxxxx); material: "saline water (ENVO:00002010), including plankton (ENVO:xxxxxxxx)" | depth 140 m | reverse complement strand
TCTTCTCATTATGGTCAGGATAAATGGTTCCTGTCTTTTATTGGTCTCGCAGGTACAGACCTAAGAGAGCTGGCTAACATCATTGGTGTAAATTCGAGTGCATTAGCAACCCTCCAAACTAGGCTAAGAAGGCTCCAAAGATTTCAATTCCTAACACCTCAAGAATCGGATCAGGCGATTAATCAGATATTAGAACACTTAGACAGAGGCATTCATGTAGTTCTTGAATTTGGCAGATATCAACACGAATTTGCTGCATACATATTGGTTGCCAATCTGATAACAAGAAGGATACATCAGAAATATTCTGTGCGGAAAGAAGAAGCAATGGGTGACAAGACTAAAGAACCCAAGCCATTAGTCATTACGATCGAAGAGGCTCATAGATTCCTAACGCCTGGCGTATCCGAGCAAACAATATTTGGTAACATCGCACGGGAAATGCGGAAATATAATGTTACACTTTTGATAGTGGACCAGCGGCCAAGTGGTATAGATAATGAAGTAATGAGTCAGCTAGGCACTAAATTATGTTGTTTATTGGACAACGATAATGATGTTAATTCTGTTATGGCAGGAGTATCTGGAGCCAATAAACTTAGGGCAGTTATAAGTAAACTTGATAGTAAACAACAAGCCTTAGTGTTCGGTCATGCTGTCCCTATGCCCATCGCTCTGAATATTCGTAACTATGACGAAAAGGCATACAAAGATCTAGGTGAGTTAGATAGCCTTGCAGGAGTTATTGACCCTGCCAGAGACGCTAGAGATCTATTTGGCTAGAATTTTTATCAATTTTTCGGAGGTTAAATGAACGTATTGATTGTAGGCAATGGAGCCAGAGAACATGCTATAGCATGGAAACTTGTTCAGAGTACCAAGTTAAACAAGCTATATGCAGCCCCTGGCAACGGTGGCCTTAGTCAAGTTGCTACTAATGCCCCTATTCAGTCCTCCGATATACAGGGACTTCTAACGTTTGCTAAAGACAACCATATAGATTTAACCATTGTTGGGCCGGAAATCCCTCTAGATGCTGGTATTGTAGATGCATTCGAAGCTGAAGGGCTACGAATATTTGGCCCTTCTAGATTAGCAGCTAGACTCGAAAGTAGTAAGGCTTTTGCCAAAGACTTATTCAAGAAATATGATATACCTACTGCGCGTTCAGAAACGTTCAGCTCTAGCAATGCAGCACTAGAATATGTTTCAGATATCGAAATGCCAATTGTGATTAAAGCTGACGGCCTGGCAGCAGGTAAAGGGGTTACGATTGCCAATACCATAGAAGAAGCTAACAATGCCATCACCGATTGTCTAGATAAGGATATATTTGGTAATGCAGGCAGAAAAATAGTTATCGAAGAATATCTAATTGGGCAAGAAGTAAGTGTGTTTACGTTCTCGGATGGTAAAAACTTGTCTGACCTTATATCTGCATGCGACTATAAACGTGCTTATGATCTAGACATGGGGCCTAATACTGGCGGTATGGGGAGTTTTAGTCCACCGCTGTTCTGGAATGAGGAGTTGTCTGAGACTATAAGGACGAAAGTAATGCTTCCTGTAATACGAGGAATGGAAAACGAAGGTCATCCCTACAAAGGTGTTTTATACGCTGGGATTATATTGACCACAACTGGGCCAAAAGTACTAGAATTCAATTGCAGATTTGGAGATCCAGAGACCCAAGTGATTCTTCCACGACTTGAAACAGATTTAATCGAAATTGCACTTTCCGTGGCTGAACATAGGCTAAACGAAACCGCAATACGTTGGTCTAATAAGTCATGTGTCGCTGTGGTCTTAGCAGCAAGAGGATATCCTGGAGATTATGATATTGGTTTCGAATTGCATAACGTACATTCATACAAGCCAGACGCTATAATATTCCATGCTGGCACTAGATTTGATGATGAAAAACAAGGACAACTCGTTTCCGATGGAGGTAGAATTCTAACCGTTGTTGGACGACATGAAGATATGGACTCGGCTAGAGAACTAGCTTATGAAACGATTGCAAGAATCGGTGATGAGTCGACATATTATAGGAAAGACATAGCCTTGAATACAAGGACTAAATTAGAAATGGAGTAATATGCCACTAGTAGGAATAGTTATAGGAAGTAAATCTGACTTGGATAGCATGAAGGCAACTACGGATATATTGGATGGTTTAGGAGTGTCATATGAGCTATCCGTTATATCGGCTCACCGTACGCCGGAAAAAGCACGTGAATACGGACTTTCCGCTGAGTCTAGAGGAATCGAGGTTATACTTGCGGCTGCGGGGGGGTCAGCTGCATTGCCAGGAGTAATGTCTTCTTGGTCCATTCTCCCCGTTATTGGTATACCTCTTACATCAAGTGATATGAACGGAGTGGACTCCCTTTACTCGATTGCGCAAATGCCACCAGGTATACCGGTAGCCTGTGTTTCCATTGGTTCTTGGGGCACACGTAATGCAGCGTATCTAGCAGCTTCTATACTCTCTATAAAGCACCCGGATATAAGAGATGCATATAATCAGTATAGAGAAAGTCTTGCGTCTGGATAGCATGCTCACAAAACTTATTCCCTGCATTTTAATGCTCCTGGTCTCTGTGTCCTGTGCTACTAAAGTGATGCCGCAGGACACTGTTGCAGACTATCTTACATATGCAGCCTCGAATAATCATGGTGACGCCCTTCTCAATTGGGAAATGGAATCTGTCGGGATAATAGACGATTCTTTAAATGAAGACGGGAGGAAAACTCGGATCGCGTCTAGAATTGATATTGAAGACACGCTCTATAATACTCTCAATCAAATGCCAAAAGGCTTCTACTCAGAATTCGACAATTATATACTCTATGAGTCGAGTGATCGTGGATATACGGAAACAGATCAAGTAGAAAAAGCCACGCTCGCGACCGTGTTCTTCATTCTACAAACGAATCCTCCCTCGATCGGGAATCGCACAAAAATCGGATTCAATCTGTGGTTGAATGATCGTGAACAATGGAAAATAGTTGGATTAGATAAATCTAAAGCCAATTTAATTACCATCTTCGAGCAGCAGATATCCGACCCTGATTCGAAAGCAAATTAAGTCTTGTTGACTTGAACAATAGAATGTATCATTTCTAGCGATATATATGATGAATGGAGTTTGAATGTGATAGAACGCTATGCTAGGCCAGCAATGAAGAAGATTTGGTCAGACGATAATAAGTATGACAACTGGCTAAAAGTAGAATTGGCGGTATGTGAAGCCTGGACAGAGGAAGGTATCATACCTGAGTCTGATATGATCAAGCTCAGAGGAGCTACATATGACATTGCACTCTTAGATGAGATATTTAACAGAACAAGACATGACATGACTGCCTTTCTTCAATCAATCACGGCAAATCTAGGGGATGAAGGTAGATGGCTCCATCTAGGGCTTACAACTCATGATGTATTGGATACTGCTCAGGCGATGCAACTTGTACAATCGGCTGATATTCTTATAGATGACTTGGATTCTCTTACTTCTGCGGTTGCAAAGCAAGCTATTGAGCACAAACACACTTTGACTATGGGTCGCACACATGGAGTACATGCGGAACCAACAACATTTGGCCTGAAATTGTCCATCTGGTGGGATGAATTACGTCGACATAAAAATAGATTAATTGACGCAAAAGAAAACATATCATATGGGAAAATATCGGGAGCCGTCGGTACCCATGCTACAGTTCCACCACATGTCGAGGAGAGGGTATGTTCACTATTTGGACTAAAAGCAGCTCCGACGTCTAATCAAGTTTTACAAAGAGATCGCCATGCTCAATTTGTGACTACTTTGGCTCTGGTGGGGTCGTCTTTAGAAAAATTTGCGACTGAAATACGGGGATTACAAAGAACAGAAGTTAGAGAAGTAGAAGAGCCTTTCGGTGAAGGCCAAACCGGATCGTCTGCTATGCCTCACAAAAAAAATCCTGAATTATCTGAAAGGGTTTGCGGGTTAGCAAGACTAATTAGGGGCCACTCTGTCACCGCAATGGAAAATGTGGCATTGTGGCATGAACGGGATATAAGTCATTCTTCCGCTGAAAGGCTTATATTACCAGACTCATGTATGGCCCTAGACTATATCTTAGATCTATTCACCGGAGTTATGTCTGGGTTAAGAGTACATCCAGATCGAATGATGAAGAACGTAGAATTAACGAATGGGCTGGTATTCTCACAAAGGGTTTTATTGGCATTAATAGAATCAGGTCTTCGCAGAGAACGCGCCTACGAAATAATTCAGAATTGTGCAATGGAGTCGTGGGATAACGGATCTGACTTCAGGAAACTTATATTCGACGAAAATGATGTCATGGAAAGTCTTGATAAATCTGTTAGAGATTCAATATTCGATTATAATTATTATACAAAGCATGTAGACGAGACTTTTGCAAGACTCGGCATAGAAGGATAATTTATATGAGTTCAAATAATGCAAATACTATTACTGACACTAAACTAGGAGACTTATTACACAGAGGAAAGGTTAGAGACACTTACGATCTAGGTAGTGGTTACCTACTGATGGTGGCCACAGATAGAATATCTGCTTTTGACCTAGTCCTTGGTTCTGGTATACCAGAAAAAGGGTCGTTGCTTTGTGAAATATCGTCTTATTGGTTCGATCAGACAAAACATCTTATCCCTAATCACCTAGTGACATTAGCCAATAGAGATGGAATACCAAATGAGGTTAAAGATCACCCTATACTGCAAGGTCTAGATGATGGGATAAAGAATAGATCCATGATAGTCAAAAAGGCAAAAAGAATAGATATAGAGTGTGTTGTACGCGGCTATATTACCGGATCTGCTTGGTCAGAATACAACTCCAGTGGAACGGTTGGTGGCTATAATATGCCTACCGGATTAGTTGAAGGAGATAAATTCCCTGACCCTCTTTTTACTCCCACTACTAAAGCAGAAGAAGGCCATGATATGCCTATGACTATGCAAGAAGTAGAGGATATGGTTGGAGTTGATACCGCAGAATCTTTACGGAAGTTGACCATCGACATATACAATTTCGCCCATTCACACGCTCTACCCAAGGGAATAATAATTGCGGATACTAAAATGGAATTCGGCATATTGGATGACAGGATTATTCTTATAGATGAGCTTCTGACCCCAGATTCTAGTCGATTCTGGGACGTTTCTATGTATAAGCCGGGTAAATCTCAGCCTAATTTCGACAAGCAATTTGTAAGAGACTGGCTCAATGAAAGCGGGTGGGATAAGAATCCACCGGCTCCTTCACTTCCCTCGGAAGTAATTGGAAAAACGCACGACAGGTACATACAGGCCTATAATAGAATAACCGGCAAAACCTGGCCTGTGTAGCAGATAGATAAGTGAGGAATTAATGTCCCTGAATAGACTAAACAATAGAGAGAGAGCAAAGCGCAGATCGGCTAGTAGGGAAACCAGAAGGAATAAGAAAAGATTTCGAAAGCAATTATGGAGATGGGTCGCGTTTAGTGGTATAGGGTTTGTAGGGTTTATCATAGTCCTCTCACTGGTACTGCCCCAATCTATGGGAGGCTCAGCCTTAAATATAGGCGGCAGTGACGATATCTCATCATCCGGCAGTCAATTAACTGAAATGCCTAGTATCCTCATAGAGAAAGGTATCCCTCATATGGACTATGACACGTATCCCCCAACGTCTGGGTGGTATGTCGATTTGAAACAAGATGAAATTGTATGGGATGATCGAACCGACCCTATAGAAAATGAATTGCAGGTATCCTACCTAAGATACGGCGCCGTACTTGTACAATATGGTTGCGAGCAAGATTGCCAAGAACTTAAAGCAAAATTGAAAGAAGTAACTGACCAGTACGAAGAAGGTGTAATACTAGCACCCTACGATACGATGGACGCGAAGATAGCCCTTACTAGCTGGCTTTGGATTGACAAATTCGATAAATTCGATGCCCAGAGGGTAAGCGATTTCATTGAAGTACACTTAGGTCAAGGACCTGTTAGGATAAATTAAATGTCAAATATCTTTCTTGCGAATATAAGAGTTGTCCTAAAAGAAACCGTGAGTGACCCTCAGGGAGCAACGATTATGGCCGGACTCAAAACATTAGGCTTTGATTCAGTACAAGATCTACGTGCAGGTAAATTCCTCCAAGTAAGAATTACTGCTAACGACCCTCAATCTGCACGGGAACAAGTCGCTCAGATGTGTGATAAATTATTGGCCAATCCCGTGATAGAAGAATACGACTTCGATATAGAGGACTCATAGATTAGGCTTTTTGTATAGATACTAGTAATAAACCTTCGTGCCGTGATCTTAGCTTATTGTACCTTTTGTACTAGGAACGTCATGAGAAGCCCTATCATCTATTTTAGTTGCATCCCTAAGAGATCTGGCTAGGGCCTTGAATATTGCTTCAGCTTTATGATGATCGTTTGTACCCCTTATTATCTCTGCGTGTAGATTTATTCGTGCCTCAAGCGCAAATACTTCAAGGAAATGTCTCACTAAGTCTGAGGGCATGTCTCCTAAGTCCGTACCAGAAAATGGTGCCGTAACTACAGCATAAGGTCTCCCACCAAGATCGAGGGCGACCAGTGCCAATGTTTCATCTAGTGGAACTAAGGAATGGGCAACCCTAACGATTCCCCTGCCCTCACCCAGTGCACTGCGCAGAGCCTGACCCAGCACAATTCCTACGTCTTCAACTAAATGATGCCAACCTGGTGACAAATCCCCTTTGGCTATAACCGATATATCGATTAACCCATGTCTTGCAATTTGCTCTACCAAGTGGTTTAGCATCCCGTTTGGTGTGTCTACTTTGGCCTGAGCTGTGCCATCTAGATTAAGTTCAACCGTAACTTGGCTTTCTTTAGTGTCTCGAGTAATTTTCCCTATTCGTTCCATTTTGTAATATCCTTTTACCTATATAGTTTGTCCTAATATATTTGTAAGACAGTCTACTAATTTGTCCATATGTTCTGGTATGCCAATAGATATTCTAATATAGTCTCTTAACTCAGGTACGTTAAAGTATCTCACAAAGATGCCCCTGGAAGCCATAGCCTCATACACATCTCTCGCTCCTATCCCACTGAAACTACATAAAATGAAATTACCATGAGAAGGATATGGAGTCACGTTATCCATAGATGAGAGTTTATCGAATAACCTAATTCGCTCCGCTACGATTTTTTCTACATTTTCTTTGAGCAGTACCAGATCTTCTAGGGATGCTGCCAGAGCTATTTCTGCAGCAGTATTTATGTTATAAGGTTGCTTTATTGACATTAACTTTTGCAGAATCTTAGGGTCCATAATCCCATAGCCCAGTCTAAGACCGGCTAGGCCACACCACTTGCTAGCAGTTCTCAGTACTATTAAATTAGGGTTTCTATGTACTAAAGACACTAAAGTAGACCCACTAAACTCAGAGTATGCCTCATCCAATACGACAAGCCGCCCATATTGCAATAGTTCATTTATATCTGACTCAGATATGATATTACCTGTGGGATTGTTGGGAGAAGTAACGAATATGACTTTCGTGTTATCCCGTATGTTCTTATGCACAGATGGAATATCAATATTGAACTCAGAATTTCTCGGTATTGATATTATAGATCCTCCATTTACGTTAGTACTAAAGGAGTACATCCCAAACGTTGGAGGGCAATCTATCACAGTATCACCAGGATCTATTGTGGCACGAAGTACTAAGTCAATTATTTCATCGGCTCCCGACCCTGCAATAATATAATCACTTGGAACTCCTACATATTCAGCCAAAAGGGCACGGATACTAGATTGATCAGGGTCCGGGTAGATATTATATCCATTATAACTACCTAATGCTGCCTTCACTCTGGGTGACGGGCCATACGGATTTTCATTTGCATTCAATTTTATAACATCGGCTACTTGAACATTCCCCAATTTAGCCAATGACTCCGGTGGCAACACCGGTGTATATGGAACTAGGTCAGAGTGATCTCGTCTAAATAACCAATCTATATCCAATATCGATTGCTCCAATACCTCAAGATTTATCTTCTACAGATTCCATTCTGATTTCGGCAGCTCGAGCATGAGCGTCCAATCCTTCTGCTCTGGCGATTGTTGATGCAGTGTTTATTAAACGCAAGGCCAATTGCCGATCTAATCCTACAACTGGAGTCCTCCTTAAGAATTGGTTGACTCCCAGATAGGAGTTGAATCTAGCCGATCCCCCTGTGGGCATGACATGGCTTGGCCCAGCCACATAGTCACCCATAACCTCAGGCGAGTAATCGCCGAGGAAAACACCGCCTGCATTATGTATATTGGCAACTATAGACCATGGTTGATCTACCATTAGGCATATGTGTTCTGGTGCGTAGTAGTTACCCAAATCTACGGCTTCTGAGATGCTATCCACAACAACAATAACACCGGTCCTTTCTACGGATGCAAGGGCAACATCTCTCCGATTCAACGACTCCGCCTGTATAGACAATTCCTCTTGTATCTTAGGCACAAGGTTCTCGTCAGTAGTAACCAAAATTGGAGTGGCTAATTCATCATGCTCGGCCTGAGCAAGTAAGTCAGCAGCACAAAATGACGGTGATGCTGTATGATCGGCAATCACTAGTGTCTCCGTAGGACCTTCCAGTCCATCTATTCCTACATCCCCACTAACCATCTTCTTTGCCGTAGTTACAAAGATGTTTCCTGGACCGCATATCATGTCTACTTTAGGTACGATATCGGTTCCATATGCCATTGCTGCTATAGCTTGGGCCCCACCAATCAGGAATATCCTATCGACGTTTCCCATAAGAGCCGCAGCCATTACAGATGGGTTTAGTGTCCCATCCAGGCTTGGAGGCGTGCATAAAACAATCTCTTTAACCCCAGCTACTCTAGCTGGAATGGTAGTCATCAATACAGTTGATGGATACGAGGCAGAGCCGCCGGGTACGTAAACACCAATTCTTTCTATTGGATTTATTATTTCACCAAATCCTCTTTCGAAATCCACCCACGACTTTGGCATGCTAGCACTATTAAATTCTCTTACCCTGCTTGCAGATCGAATTAGAGCATTCCTTATGTCGTCGGGCAAATGAGCTGCTGAATTTAGGATCTGTTGGTGGTCAATCTCAAAGGTGCCTGACTCTACTCCATCTATCAATTTTGTATATCTGCGTATAGCTTCGTCTCCAGATTCCCTTACATCAACCAGTATCTTGGCAACAGCTGCCATTGGACTCATCTTCTCCCCGAAAACACGTTCTATACTCTTAATCAAGGCAGGGTTATTATTCTGATCATTTTCTAACTGCCCTCGCTCAAGAGCCTTCTTACCCTCATTTATTCCTCTAACTACTTTCAATTTAGATACTCTCCCGCAAAATTCATTACATTTTGGACACAGTTATATCGAAACTCCTCAATATTTTTCTTAGGCACAAAGCTGTATATTCTATCCAATCCATTAGGAACAGAAGCCAAGAAAGTGTCAACCATTTCAGCTAGGTGCTTTTCTAACTCCTTGTCACCTTTGGTATCTACCCTCCTAGACATAAACCTTAGTCTCTCCCAATCAAATTCCCAAGCCAGTGCCCCTTGTATCCATTGACACCACTCGGCGAGTTTTTCTTCAGTTATAAACCCAACGTTGACACCATTATCTGCTCCTACAAAATGATCCTTCAGAGATATAGTGCCACCTAATCTTGCATGCTCTTCGGAATCCAAATAGAGTTGTAAGGCTCTATCCATTAAGTCTGCCTCTAGTTTATCTTGTATGACTTCACGATTACCGAAAAAAGGCCTATACATATTTACTATCCACGATTCATCAGCAAAAAGGTGACAGGCATATCCAATTATGAACGAAGACGTAGCCTCGTTAAGTTGGCTCGAATCACTGAGCTCAGGATGATTCTTGAATAACCCCTTAAGACCTTGTCCCACTTGATCGAAATCCAGAGTGACAAAATGAGTTTCATCGCGCTTAGTTTTCGTGATTATCCTTATGTCTGGCGAAACGGAACCTAGCAGGCAGGAACCTGGATATCTATTCAATATAGGATGATCAAGCTGACTTATTACCTGTTCTGCTATTCCAAGATGTGCGCTAAGGTTAGGCATTATACAGTCCGGCTAATTCCTATACAGAGAGTGGAGTAATTTATTATATGCAATACATTCTTCTTCAAAAACATAATCAGCCTGATTAACAGTAACACTACCACCACCGTTTATTCTTAGGTATTCGACTGCCCCGACAAGTTCTTCTTTTGGCATTGCTATGGTCACAGAATACCATGCATCTCCGTCTTCTGTATGCACTTTAGAAATTGTGGGACCCCTAAGTCCTGAGAATTTACCGTTCTTCAAAAGCTTCTCAGCAATCTCGTCAGAGCTGGTCCCTCTTATATTGGCAGTAACTACGAAATATTGTTTAGCCCTCATATATCCCTCGAGGCGTTCTACCAAATATTTAACATCTGTTCCCAGATGCTCGCTATTAGAAAGTGATAGCCTATTCCCTATCAGACATGCTTGCGAAGACAACAGCAATCCCGAGTCTATAGTCTTTAGTCTGTTCTCTCTTAAAGTTGTACCGCTAGATGAAATGTCAGCAATAATATCTGCAAAACCCATTAGCGGGGCTGCCTCCAGAGTTCCACTGGATTCAACAAGAGTAAAGTAATTTACTCCATACCGAAATAGATGGCGCTGAACCAGATTAGGATACTTAGTGGCTATTCGTAGGTCTTTACCTTTGTTGTGTAAGTCTATCGAGATATCGGCAAGATCATACATTGAGGAAACATCTATCCAAGAATCTGGGACCGCTATGACCAACCTACATTTACTAAAGCCCAGATCATCCATTACTATTGTAGAACTTCCTATACCAATGTTGGCTTCTAAGAATCTATCAAGGCCAGTAATACCCAGGTCTGCACTTCCTTCTTCCACCCTGGCTGGTATATCTCCAGATCTCTGAAACATTATTGTCGTATTTGGCATAGACGCGATAGTGGCGGTATATCTACGAGGACTAGGCCGTTCAACAATTATCCCGCAACTCCTTAAGAATCCCAATGTGGGTTCATAGAGTTCTCCGTCGCTTGGTATTGCTAACCTCAATTTATCTTACTCCTAGTCTGTCTAGAACCTTTATCTATTAATACCCGCAAGTGAATATGCAAAACCTAATGCAGGCACATCATTATTGCCACCCAGTGCTTTCACCAGACCATCATATCGTCCACCACCACATATTGCTCCACTGGAATTACTTTCTGACTGATCATATATTTCAAAGACCATGCCAGTATAGTAGGCTATACCTCTTACAAGCCCTAGATCCAAAGTCACTTTAGCCTCAGGTGTACGACGTTGTAAATGTTCTATAATCTCGGTGATGGGGTTCAATAGACTACTATCAATGTCGTTTATTACCATTAATTCCTTGAGCCTTTCGATAGTGCCTTTGTATTCGCCATTGGACTTAAGTATGTCATTCAATATAGCAATGCCTGCAACAAATGAATCGTATTCATCGGTTCTACTATAATTCGATAAGAACCTATCCAATATATCTTCAGACGATCTATTACCAAGCGGATCCGTTAAGGAGTCCTTGAACAAATCAGAGAGCAAAGACAACGCTTTACTCTTTTCCATATCCTTTATTGGATTTATGGAATCATCCATCTTTCCCTCTTGAGCAATCAGTCCCACAGACCGTGCTTGGTCTAGTAGCGTATCTTCTCCCTCTGCAGAACCTGTTAAATGATGTAAGTTACCAATCAAGAAATTCTGCCCACGTTGTGAAATACCTATACTTGATAATATCTGACCAAGAATGCCTATATGCCCAACTTTACATTCGATATCGCCGCCATTAAAATAGGAAGCCCCCTCTAAAGCTAAGGATAATATTTCTGCGTCAGAATCAGGAGAATCAATCCCTATTAACTCTGCTCCAATCTGGTATGACTCAGTATAACCAGTGCCAGGATTATATCTAAAAACCGGGCCAGCATATTGAATTCTCAGAGGCACTTCCAAGTCCTGCTGATTTTCAATGAAGTATCTTATACATGACGATGTGAATTCAGGTCTAAGGCTCACATATTTCCCACCTGGGTCTTGAAAAGAATATAATCTGGATGCTAGCTCACCTCCTGACTTACGCAAAAATAAATCAGTATACTCAATGACAGGGGTTTGGATACTAGAATAGTCATATGAAGCAAGCAGCCCCTGGACAGGCTCCTCAATTGAGCGAAGATATTCTATCTCTGCAGAATTCTTGTCGCTAGTTCCTGGCAATCTGTTTACTAATGGCATTTTCTCTATCTATCCACATATTTTTCACTAGGCAGTATTGTACAATAACAACTTGCTACCATCAACGAAATCCTAATTAGTTACTGAATTAGTATATCTCTCAAAGAGATGAGGCTAATATTTGTTGAATCGAACTTAGTAATATCATGACCACTATAGGGCTAAGGTCTATTACACCTATAGTTGCAAACCGCCTTACAGGTCCAAGTATTGGCTCAGTAATCTGCATTAAAGCGAATCGCAACCGATTATCATGATTGATTATTCTACCGACCACTAACCAATCCATAATGACCCTGCCAAAAATAGAAAGGATTATTACAGTGATTATCGAATGGAGGAATTGAACAAGATATATCATGCTGACTAATATCCTCCGAGACTTAATGATTTCTTGTACGCTGCGATTACAGCATCTATTACCGTACCACGAAACCCTCCGGTTTCTAAGGTCAGTAGAGCCTCAGCTGTAGTCCCCCCTGGGGACGTCACCATGTTCCTCAAAACAGACAAATGTTTATCTGTGTCTCTTGCGAGCAAAGCACTACCAATGACAGTATTTATGGCTAGTTGCTCAGACATATCTCTAGATAAACCTATATGGACGCCTGCATCTACTAATGCCTCCAGAAATGTAAATACGTATGCGGGTCCACTTGCGCTTACGGCTGTAGCCATATCTAGGTATTTCTCTTCTTGTACATGTACGCTCTCTCCAAGTGCAGCTATGATATTATCTGCAAAAGATAAATTATTATCCCCGACTTCGCTGGTATTGGCCCAAACACTAACTCCCTTTCCTATTTGTGATGGAGTATTTGGCATGACTCTTATTACATTCGAATGACCTGACATTTCAACTATTCGGCCAATCTGTATACCGGCAGCTATGGACATTATTGTTTGGCTTGACTCTAATTTACCCTCGATTTCGCTCAAAACCTCTCCAATTTGCTGAGGCTTGACTGCTACAACTATGATTTGAGAGCCTCCTATTATGTCCAGGTTCTCGGCGCTAGTAACCGTTCCATACTCCTTAGATAGATACCGCCTTCTACTGTCGTCTTTCTCTCCGATCTTGATATCTTTGTTGCTTGCCACTCCAGATGCTAAAACCTGAGAAATTATCGCCTCTGCCATCACTCCCCCACCTACGAAAGACAATCTTTTTTCTTGAGCCATTATCTCCCTCTCTCCTCTCCAAGTATATAAAAGGCAAAGTATTCTGATAGGAATCAGAACACAAACTGTATAAAACTTTTAATCGTTAGGTTCTATTACGTAGATTGTACATAATAACACAGTTGAGAAACCCTATTACTTGGGCAATTGCCCTGTCTGTGCCATGTGGGCCGCAACCCTTATTGAGTTGATCATTCCATCAGCATTTGCTACACCTTTTCCTGCAATGTCAAATGCCGTACCGTGATCAACAGACGTTCTTATAAAAGGGAGCCCTAAGTTAATGCTAACGCTACCATCAAAATCAATAACCTTTATGGGGATGTGTCCCTGATCATGATATAATACGACTACTGCATCATATTTCCCCGCGACTGCCTGAGGGAAAACCGAATCTGCTGGTATAGGACCTGTCACATTCATACCTCTACCAGACGCTTCTTCAACTGCCGGTATAATTGAATCAATCTCTTCACTTCCCAACAAACCTGCCTCACCCCCATGGGGGTTAAGGGCGGCCACAGCTATTCTGGGGTCATCAAATCCCCAATCTCTAAACCAGTTATAGGTTAATTCTATCTTGTCTAGAAGGTTCTGCTTTGTCACATATTCAACTGCTCTTGCGAGTGACCTATGGGTGGTTAGATGAACCACTCTTAAGTTATTTGCAACAAGCATTGTAGCTACATCTTTGGCCCCACTATATGCCTGCAGTAATTCCATATGCCCAACTTCTGTATATCCACATGCCTGAACAGCCTCCTTATTTATCGGAGCTGTCGCCATAGCATTAACTAGACCTTTTGACAACAATTCGGCTGCCTTCAATATCCAATCTACAGAAGCTTGACCAGCCCGTGCAGATACTTCGCCGACTGAAACATCTTGACTAGATATATTCTCCAAATCCATTACTGAGATAGATCCATCTACTATATCAGTAATATCTGAAACCTTTTTTGTACTTAGATTCAAACCTAAACTAATGGCTGTTTCCGCTAATATAGCAGAACTACCAATGACCAATGGATGACAGTTATTTATTATATCTTCTTCCATTAAAGATTTGGCAATAACCTCTGGTCCTATACCGCATACATCCCCCATTGTAATTGCAACTATCGGTTTATCCATTATTTTCACTCCTTACGATTAATGCTGAAATGCATCTTACTATTGACAATCGTTGCGACATATAGTGTATTGTTATACGACATTGGCGGCCCCGCCTTAACGACGTGGCCGCCAATCTCCCACGGATCCCTGGTCAAAAGGACCGTAGTTTTGATCTATAGGCGATATACGCCTCATATTGCACGCTGGTTTACAAGACCGCACAAGTAAAACAGCGTGTAATACACAAAATCAATACCCCATAATAGGTTCAACATCTTTCAGTATATTTATTATCATGTGTTGAACTGACTGAGGTTGACCTACCATATCCAGATCAATAGCGTCAGGTTGCTGGGGTCTCTTCCTCTTATGAGGTTTTATATAAGCCAAATTCCTAAAGTGTCCCTTCACCGAGACAACCTTGGGAGGCATCCTCCAGTGGCCCTTGATCCATTTACCGCTCCTGGTTTGATGAGTGTTGATCCAAACAGCTTCTCGAGACGGCCGTGTTTGACTATTTATCATAAGCCTCCTCTAGCATATATACATATTACCCTGACCAAACAACAACTTATATATAAGTTATCCACATTTCTCGTATCCGCATTCCATACAATGAGCGCATCCCTCTTGGTGAACTAGGAATCCTTCGCACTCTGGGCAACGAGATCGATTGTTTAAAGTCGGATTATCATTACCATTAGCAGCGGCCTTCAGGAATAATCCTTCCTGTATCGCAAACTGAGGATCAGAATAGTTTAATCCGCTATCTTGTACTGTGCGCCTAGATAGCACTAATGCCACAGCATCGGGCGCTGATCGTACAAGATTCCCATCTTCCCAGGAAGGACAACATGTAATACCTCTCAATTGCTCTACTATCTGCGAAGGATCTATCCCGGAACGAAGCCCTAAAGATATGAGTCTTGATATCGCTTCCAGCTGTGCTGAATCACAGCCTCCAGCTTTTCCAAGGTTAGAAAACACCTCAAAAGGTCTATCTTCCTGAAAGTTTATCGTAATATACATATTGCCATGACCAGTACGAACTCGATCTGTTAAGCCGTGTACCTGTGATGGCCTTTCCATTGGTGTTGAAGAGACTCCATTGCCCATTTCTACGACTTGCCCTGTCTTTGCAGAAGAACCCGATGTCAGAACTTCCAAATCACGGCTCCCTGACCGGTATACTGTGATTCCCTTGCATCCCAGCTGCCATGCTAGTAAATAAGCAGTCCTAACATCTTCCCTAGTGGCTGAATTAGGAAAGTTTATTGTTTTGGATATACCAGAGTCCACACTCTCTTGGAATGCGGCTTGCATTTTAACGTGGTCCTCCGGAGATATGTCTTCCGAAGTCAGGAAAACTGATTTAGCTTCCAGTGGTACGTCTTGTCTGTCTTGAATGGAACCACCATCTGCCAAGAAACTCATAAGTTCTTCTGTGTAGAATGAGCCTTCCCTAGCAGCCTTCTCAAAGTTATCATCCACGTACACCAAACTTTCCCCTTCTAAGATGTTATGTTTGTGATAACACAATGAGAACAAAGGCTCTATTCCGCTTGAGCAGCCCGCTATCATCGAGATTGTACCTGTTGGGGCGACTGTAAGCCTGCAAGCATTTCTCATAGGCCTTCCTTCTTGATCATACTTGCTTCCAGTGTAGCCTGGAAATGGTCCTCGTTCGTCCGCCAATTCCTCAGAAGTTTGGTCCGATTCTTCTCTGATAAACCTCATGACTTTATATCCTAGGTTTATGCCGTCCTCACTGTTATATGGGATTCCTAGGTTTACTAACATATCTGCAAATCCCATAACTCCAAGGCCTATCTTCCGAGTAGTCTTAGTCATATGTTCTATCTCAGCGACTGAGTACCTGTTAGCATCTATAACATTATCAAGAAATCTAGTGGCAACATGTACTACATCTGCAAGGGTTTCCCAGTCTATTGTTTTTTCGCCTTTGTTATCCACTACGAAACTCGCGAGATTTATTGAACCTAAGTTGCATGACTCATATGGTAGTAACGGCTGTTCTCCACACGGATTAGTGGCTGTCATACGGCCTATGTGCAGAGTAGGATTATCTTCATTAACCCTATCTAGGAATATCATACCTGGCTCTCCGTTTTGCCAAGCGCCTTCAATAATATTATCGAATAACTCACCCGCATTCTTATATCCGAGGTGTTCTCCTGTTATAGGATCTCTAAGCTCATAATCAGAGCCTGTTTGTACAGCCTCCATAAATTCTTGACTCGCTCCAACTGATATATTGAAATTATGTATCTGCCCCTCATCTCTTTTACATGTAATAAAATCCAATATATCTGGATGGTGCACATCCATTACGGCCATGTTTGCTCCATCCCTTTTACCACCCTGCGTAACCAAAGTAGATACAGAGGATAGGTGTTTCAATACCGCTACTGGTCCACAGGCTTTACCATGTGTAGTAGCAATCGGGGCACCTTTCGGTCTTATAGTCGATAAAGCAAACCCAGTTCCGCCACCGAATTTCTGTACAAGCGCAGCTTCTTTGGCTGTCTCCATTATGCCTTCCATACTATCTTCAAGCCCCATAACGAAACAGGCCGAAAGGGTTCCTGCCCCTGTCCCGGCGTTCATAAGGGTTGGAGAGTTAGGCACAAACTGTAACTTAGCCATAGGTTTATAGAAAGCCTCTGTCCATTTTTTCACATTGGCTTTAGGATTAAATTCTTTTTCTACTTCAGCTATAGCTTCAGCAACCCTAAGAAACATCCCAGATGGTGTCTCTATAATATTTCCTTTGTCGTCTTTCCTAAGGTACCTCTTCTCTAATACAACCATTGCGTTATCGGATATATCTGGAGATACTCCGAAAGGCTTGTCGTCGTCTGAGTTTGTTGCTGAATTGCTTTCTGTACCTCTAACCGACTGATCTCTAGTTATTGAAGACAGAGAATCAAGTACCTTCTGAGCAACTACAGGGTCGCTTATGCCAGCTGCCTGCAAAGCAGCTGGTATGTCTATTTTAGACACATCCTCGCTAGAAGATGCCTTCCTCTTTTTATTCGGTTCGCTTACTATCGTCATGGGATCCTCCGTTCCAGCCTAATTTCCTTTTTCCGAAACATCAACTCAAATCCATTGGTATTCCCTGCGGCATAACTCTCGGTTTTCTCCCTCTAGTTCTTCCGCTTGATTTAATCTCTTCCTTAATCAGAGGTAATTGAGGCGAATTATCTTTGTTCTCGGGTTGGTTATCCCGCTTGCTCTTTTCTAATGCCTCCACTGCCTCTTTAAAACTCTCAACATCTGCGAAATCTCGATACACACTAGCGAATCTTATATAAGCCACGGGATCTATAGCGCGCAATTTTTCGATTATAATTTCGCCAAGTCCCGCACTTGTTATCTCAGACTTGCCAATATCTTGTAGTTGTGCCTCTATATCCTCGACTAGTTTATCTATTGTTCCCGTAGGCAAAGGTCTTTTCACACATGCCTTTTGTATGCTACTAGTCAGTTTTTCTCTCTGATACTCTTCTCGCCTGCCGTCCCTCTTTGCAATCATCAGCGAAGTGGCCTGTATACGCTCATATGTAGTGAACCTTAATCCACACTTAATGCATTCCCTTCGTCGACGTATCCCGTCGGGAGCATCTCTAGAATCTATTACCTTAGATTCAGCGTAATAACAATACGGACATCGCATTTAGAAACACCACCGAGTTTTGTGTAAGCACAACATGGAGCCCATATGGACTACACGACCCCAACCTGTTGTGTTGATCGCCCACAGATACTGACATATTATTAAGCCTGTGTCAAGGGTAATTAGGCCTATATTGTGGGTTCTGCTGGGCGCAACACAATATGTTGTTGATTTCTCCGCAGCGGGCGCCTAGCCTTTCATCAAGTCTGGCCTCTTTAATTTAGTTCGATCTATGGACTGTTGATAGCGCCACTCTTCAATAGCCTTATGGTTCCCTGATAGTAAAACTTCTGGTACTTCTAGCTCTCTGAAGATTTGTGGTCTAGTGTATTGAGGAAATTGAAGTAATCCATTGACATGGCTATCATCTCCTATGGAATCTTGATGCCCCACCGCTCCTGGTAACAATCTTATTATAGAATCTATTAAAACCATAGCAGGAAGTTCCCCTCCACTAAGAACATAATCCCCAATGCTTAGTTCCATATCTATAAGCTGCTCTATAACTCTCTCATCGATACCCTCGTAACGCCCACAAACCAATATTAAATCTTCTATAGTAATTAAGTCTTTACATATAGACTGGTTAAGAACTATCCCTTGAGGAGATAACAATATAGTTCTAACCCTATCCATTTCGTCTTTAGTCCTTGATTTAGACATTTCGTTTTTTATAGCCTCAAGAGCCCAAAATAATGGTTCTGGTTTCATTACCATGCCACCGCCTCCACCAAATGGATAGTCATCTACCTCACGATGCCTACCTTTTGCATAATCCCTTATGTTGTGAATCTCTATATTAACTATGTTGCTATCTATTGCTCTTTTAATTATGCTCTCATCGAATGGACTCGAGAACATATCAGGGAACAGACTGAGTACATGTATATCCATTTATCTCCCATTAATACGTCTATCCGCTTTGAAATTTCCATCGACACTATGATCACGATTATTATTCTATATATGAGTTGGCTATGACATACCAGAATAAATACTTTCTCTATAAGCCTTTGGGGTGTTCTTCTACTTTCCATTTTGTGAGGGTATCCATAGCGTGAGGCAGTATACCGGTAAGTACTTCCATAGCATCTTTTACTGCAGAAGGGTTTCCTGGAATATTTATGATAAGACAATGCCCGCGCACCCCTGATATGCCCCTACTGAGAACTGCAAATGGTGTATTTTTTTCACCATATCTTCTAATGGCTTCGTCGAGGCCTGGGGACAACCTATCAAGAACATTTTTTGTAGCCTCAGGTGTAACATCCCTTGGACCCAGCCCTGTCCCGCCTGTTGTGATTATTAAATCAACCTGCCTACTGTCTGCCCAGGCTATTAATTCACTACTTATTGATTCTATATCATCTTTAACTATCTCGTAATGAACAACATTAAATCCGAGTGGCTCCAATGCTTCCTTGATAGCAGGCCCGCTAGTATCAATCCTCTCACCTAAGGATCCCATGTCACTGCAGGTTAGAATTCCCAAATTGAACATATTCCCCACCATTGCCTAATAATAGCTAAAGAATATATCAGAAACCCATCAACTCACAAGAGCACTGAACTCACTTATATAGGGTAGTATTAAATCGACCTATATTGAAATACAATAGCATTTGAGGCTGTTAAGTTTAGATCCCGCCCATTATACGATCCACATGTACAATCACACGAAAAAACATAGTTCCTATACCGACTTCTTGGAAACCTACGTTCCTGAGCTGCCAGACGAAGCATGCAGGCCCATATTTGTGGTCTTATGTGGCCTCCCTGGCTCGGGTAAATCGCACATTAGTAATCTCATTACCAAGAAACTCCCTATAGTAAAATTAGAAAGCGATTTTATCAGAAAGATATTGTTTCGAACCCCAACTTACAAATCTAGTGAGAGTCGACAGCTATTCGAATTTTGCCATGCATTGATAGATCATCTGCTTTCAAGATCCTATGCTGTTCTATTCGATGCGACTAATTTGGTTGAGAGCCATAGACAAAATCTGTACCGTATATCAGATAAGAATGAGGCCGAACTGATAATCATTAAAACAACAGCTCCAGAAAACGTTATCTTCGATAGACTTACTAAAAGAGAAGTGTGCGTGAATAGAAATAGATTAGATAACTCAGATGCGACATGGACCACATACAAAAAAATGATAAAATCGTCAGAGGATATCCAGAGAGAGCACTTGATTCTAGACACTTCTCAGGATATCGACACAATACTGAACAAAGTTATTAAGAGAATTAGAGATTACATCTAAGTTAGTCAGTTAATACAGGTGAAAATACTAGAATAACAAATCTTCGTCACTATTTAATAATCCATTCTGTTTAGGAGTTCTAAAGTGAAATTTCGAGCAATTCAAGGTGAAATATTAAGTCAGGAATCTGAAGCTATAGTTTTGTATATTGGAGAGGACGACATCCTAAGCCATGAATTTATCTATGAAGCCAATAACAATCTAGAAAATTGCCTATCAGACATGGCCTCTCAAGGTCAACTCACTGGCAAGAAAGGTGAGTTAACTTTAATACACACGCTAGGTCATATAAATCCAAAAAGATTACTCATCGTCGGACTCGGGAAAGAATCAGATCTGTCATTGGACGTTATAAGAAATGCATCAGCACAATTTGCCAGGAGACTAAGATCGATTGGAATACAAAGGGCACACACAATTGTGCCTCAGGCAAATATGAACCAAATACAGCCATCACAGATAGCTGTAGCCATTACTGAAGGAGCCCTACTAGGCCTATACAATTTCCGTAAGCACACCGGCAAGGCTGATGCAGATGGATCTAAGCTAGATGAAATTGTATTTGTAGACAAACCCAGTGATAGGTTAGAGACATTCTCTGAATCTATAAGGATAGGGACAATAAACGCGGAAGCAACAATTCTAGCGAGGGATATGGTGAACCAGCCAGCTAATTTCATGACCCCATCGATAATGGCACAAATAGCCTCTGATATAGCCAAATCCAATACTTTGGACCTCGAAATATTCAGCTCAAGTGATTTGTCTAAACTCAAAATGGGCGGACTGCTAGGTGTAGCCAAAGGTACACTGGAGCCTCCCAAATTCATAATCATTAAATACTCTGGAGATCCAGATAATCCATCAAACAACATTGGCATACTGGGGAAGGGTATTACCTTTGATACCGGTGGCATCTCCTTGAAATCAGCTGCAGGTATGGTTGAAATGAAAGGTGATATGGCCGGTGCGGCTGCTGCTATAGCATCAATGCAAGCGATAGGTAAACTTAGACCCAAAATCAACGTTATATGTATGGTCGCTGCTACCGAAAACATGCCAAGTGGCTCAGCTCAAAAACCAGGTGACGTTCTGACGACATTCTCTGGTAAAACCGTAGAAGTAGATAATACTGATGCTGAAGGAAGATTGGTACTGGCAGATGCATTAGGATATGCATCTGCATTAGGACTCAACCGGGTCATAGACATAGCTACATTGACTGGCGCAATTATAACCTCATTAGGAGATGTATACACCGGTGGATTCACAAATGATCAGGAATTTTGGAGCCAGCTTATGGAATCAAGTGTAAGGACTGGTGAAAAATTCTGGTTAATGCCAATGCATGAAGACTATAAGCGCCAAAACATAAGTGACGTTGCGGACATTAAGAATAGTGGCGGAAGAAAAGCAGGATCTATAACAGCTGCCCATTTCCTAGCAGAGTTTGTCGAGGATATGAAGTGGATACATCTGGATATAGCTGGAACTTCCACAAGTGACAGGTTGACTGGCTATACTATAAAAGGTGCTACTGGGTGTCCCACCCGTACAATAGTGCAACTAATCTGTAGCTTAGGCAATGATAGCTAGCAATCCAAAACCGCAAGAATATTGACCGGCCCCTATTCGGGTGATAGAATTTTTCGGCACGCATCTTGTTTCATGGTGGACGTGGCCAAGTTAGGTTAAGGCGCCAGGTTGTGGCCCTGGAGATCGAGGGTTCAAATCCCTCCGTCCACCCCATCACATATGTATACGGAAGTTAAAATTGTTGAATGATATCCCGTGGAGAGAATCCATAAACCCGAATATAGCAAACATTGAGATCGTTAGATATGGAGATACAGATGGATATGGGGGGATATTTAACATCAGCCTCAAGACAGGTAGGCTTATATCAGCCATCGCCCTACCTCATCACTATCCGTCTAGGACTGGACCTACGTGGGCCTATCTAACTAATAACGATGGTCTGACATTAATAGACGCAGGCTCTCAAGGTGCGCAACAAGCCCTAGAAGAAGCTCTGATTATATTGGGACAGGATATAAATGCCATAGACAGGCTTATATTGACCCATGGCCACCAGGACCACGATGGCAATGGGTACGAGTTTATCATTAATAGTCATTCTGAATTATGGGCTCATGAGATGTATTTTGATTATTTAGATGAAGATTTCTTCGACTACAAACTGGATCCCAGTTCGTCTTTGCATAGGATTGTTGGAAAATATAGGCAGGATATGCTGGATTGGCAGAAACACCCAAGCAATGCCGAGGCACATGAACATTGGACAAAGCATCACGATAGGTATAAACATGGTCACTCAAGAATTATGACTGGGGATATAGTTTGCAAAAAGCTAAATGATGGTGATGTTTTCGGGGACTTTACATTTATCTATACTCCAGGTCACAGCGTCGATCAAGTATGCATATACACAGATGGTGTACTTTTCACTGGAGATCACGTACTCCCACAGATTTCCCCACACCCAACATTTAGGCAGACATTACCTAAAAGATTGAGCAAAAAATATAGCAAGAATCAATTCTTAGGCAGAGAGCATTTTGGGCTAGAAAGATATATAAGATCCCTTGCAAAAATACTCCTTCTAAATCCAGATACATCTGTTCTTCCAGCACATCGACTATACAATCACAATCGGTTACATATAAGAAATGTTAATCGTTGCAAAGAAATCGTTCGTCACCATATGCGCCGGTTAGAAAAAATTGTTGAAGCCTTGGAAGGTGGTCCAATCACGGTAGAAGATATAGCTCGAAAGATATTCATACGCAGAAAACTCCTAGGTGGTGGCATATATGCTGCAGTCAATGAAGTGGTGAGCCATCTTGAACTATTAATAGACTCTGGTGACATTAGAGTTTCAATGAAAGGCCAAGTTGCCTTGACAGGCTCACGCAATTTCCATGCTTACATTAACTCAATAATTGATTAGAACAGCAAACGGATTCTATATCCTGACTATTGTATTCCTATCCCTCTCCCACCTGGATTTCAGATATTCGCTTGCATCTAGAAGCCCTTGTAGAGTCTTGTATTGACTGTCACTCAATCTACCAACCGACAATATCTTTGCTGCATCGGAAGCCGCCTTGGCTCCTGGGATCCTCTGGCCTGAGTCGGAAGCCCTCTTATTCCAAGAACTATCCAGACCCGCATCCCATGCCAATTCCTGACTAGCTGTTTCATAGGAATCTGATAACTCCACTGTAACATCACCTCTGCCACTTGGCCTAGTTACTTTGACTTCTGATGAATTCTCCAAGTATTTAGCGAAGGTGGTGTATCCTAGTCCACGGAAATCGAAGCTTGGGTCAAGCCTGGTGATGTTCTGATACAACTTGCTGCCCATTGTTCGTGCATCCTCATCCATTGCAGCCTTGAGTGCTCTGACAAGCAAGGATGCACCATCATCATTCTTAAACTCTCCTACCTCAGTATCCTTGCTCTTAGTATCTTGCTGATCAAGATAAAAATATCTATCGCAAGAAAGTACTAACGTTCTAGATACAGTCGATCGCCTTCCTCCACCAATTACGGTTTTACCAGAGGCTCTCAATTTGCTAACTAAAGGAACAAAATCACTGTCTGATGACACGATTACAAAGGTATCCACTGGTGCCTGATATAAGAGTTCTACTGCATCTATTGCAAGTCTGATATCGCTGGAGTTCTTGCCTGATTGAGTATTTTGGAATAGATGTATAGGCTCTATGCCGAGTTGCAATAGTTTATCTCTACTCCTCCCAGCATGAGACCAATCAGCGTAAGCCCTTTTTACTATAACTCTACCGATGTCAGATAATTGATCGAAAAGCCATTGTATTGAATTCAGCCCTACGTTCTCAAAATCTATAAGTACAGCTACTTGTTTATCTGATTCAGATATTCCATTTGACATTTTTCTAACCTTAATTCGAGTATATTCAAATCCTTACTAATTTATGGACATAAGTTCGATAGAGAAATTTAAAGCTTTACCTGCCATCGGATGATTCAAATCTATTGTCACTTTTTCCCCATCGTCTTTTATAACTAAACCCCTAGCCCCATTTTGAGATACTACCTGTTGCCCTACGGTTATACCCTCTGGAAGGGCCTCCTTGGACACCTCGACCATCAACGCCTCCATAATTTCACCGTATGCTTCTTCTGGCGTTAGTCTAACCTGCACTTTGCCTCCCACAACTAAACCTATTACAGCATTGTTGAACCCTTCGATTACCTGGCCTGTGCCCAAAGTAAATGTTAATGGATCCCTGCCTGAAGACGAATCGAATTGCTCTCCACTATCGAGTGTCCCTGTGTAGTGAACCGAAACATTATCCCCGTTTACGACTGCCCTATTATCATCTGTGGTCATTTCAGGTGTACTCCTATCATCTTGAACTTCGTTGATTGCAATTTCACCCCGATTCTCGGTACTATCAATTTGGTTACCCAAATCTTGTTCAGAACCATTTCCGCACCCAATTAATATGAGTGCTAACGCGCCCAAAACCAGAATATATCTAAGAATCATATTAATACACCTAATTACTAAACAGCAAATATTCTAGGAATCTATGTTGTTAACTACATAACCTTAATTGGAATATACTCCTGAGATTTCACTATCCACCGATTTAATGCCACTCATTGACAGTGTTAAATTCCTCAATTCTGGTCCGGTCAATTCCTCCAGTCGCCCAACACTTTCAAGAAACCTGGTCCTCTCGCCACTGGTAATTTTATCGTTTGTTAATGAGTCAAACTTCTTAATATACTCGTTCCTACCCCAAGGGTTGTCCCCATATACATGAGCATTTGCGACAGCCTTCTCTCCTGTTATCTTAGAACCATCCTTGAAGTATACGGTAATATCCCCTCCAAAAGCTTGTTCTTTAGGATCGGTCGAATGATATCTATGCTCCCATTTCTCGTCCAATGTAGTCTCTATCGTGCGCACCAGATGAGCCAAAGGCTTATTATCAGTGATACCCAGATAACTTTTCTCATGATGCCATTCTCCAGATTCCAATGCTCGCCCTATCGCAAACATTATGCTATGGTCTAACGTTCCTCTTGGAGAACTCAGATCGCTTTTCTCTGGATCATTTGCACCGGTCCCTATAACATTATGTGTATGATGGCTAGTTTTCAACACAATTTTTTCTATATTCTGTATCCCTCCATTGGATTCAATCTGGGGACGAATATCTAATGCCAAGTCTATTATGGCTTGACCCTGATATTCGAATGAGTGCTCTTTTGGATATGTTTTCATTATATTCCTAAGACTACCTGAATCTGTTGGTCCCAATTCGACAATATACTCTGCGTTAGGTCCATCCAGGAACTGGGCTATCAAACTATCAACTCCTTCGTATATAGGATTAGGACCCAGCAACCCATACATAGCACTGTTAACCGAATCCATAGATATTTCTGCAGAGAAGCCTGGAACAAATTCCTTTTGAGCACCAATTTTCCCTTTACGTGATTGCCGTGAAGAAACTGAGTTATGAACTGCAAAATTTATGCTGTTGTATATTTGGTCCTCAGTCAATGCGAGCATAGCACCAATGCCGGCAGCACTTGCAGCGGCTATATGAGTCATGTGATCAACTTTGTGCTTGTGTAAGCTTATACCTGTTCCATTACCCGTCCCAACTAAAGCTACATGTATTTCGTAGGCAACAACGATTCCTCTTATTAGGTCTGCACCTGAAATGTTCTTATTCTGGGCAATCGCAAGCAGGGGTGATATATTGTCGTCCGGATGAGAGTATTCGGCCGCCAAGTACGTGTCATCTTGATCTAAATATCTTACTGCAACAGCATTAGCAAAAGCAGCCTTCTCAGGAGCAAACCCACGACCTATATCAAATCCATATATTGTAGAAAGGCCAGTACCTTCACTAGCCAAAGCCTTGCTTCTGGCCACCATGACAGGCAATTCGTTAGCTGCAGCTAGAGCTATGGCAGCATTATCAATTAATCTATTCTTCACCATATCCAAGACATCTACGTCCACTTTAAAATCAACCGCTTGTCTTGCCAATTTTGCCATTGCCCAAGCTAATTGATCTTCTTTGTCCAAATCTCCACTTTTACCTTCTACCCTAATTTTATGCAACATAGCTTTCTCCTACAGCTAAATATTCAGCTTGTCATACTGTTAGAAACCACAATAACTTATTAATTCATATCGTCGATATGTGATATCGCCTCAACAGCTGCTGCTCGTTCAGCGTCAATTTTTCTATATCCTTTTCCAGTACCCATATAAACGTTGTCAACCATGACTTGCACTGTGAAGAGCGGTTGATGCTCTGGGCCAGACTCATTAACAATAGAATACTGGGGAAATCCCTTCTTGTCCCGTTGTGTAATCTCCTGCAGTAGAGACTTAGGGTCCTTAGCTACACCTTCTTTGAGAACCCTCTCCAATTCTGGCCTCAGAATTCTGATTGTAGTAGACCAGGCAATTTCAATTCCCTGATCTATGATGATTGCACCTATCAATGCTTCGACTCCTGCTGCAATGTTGGAAGATCTAGATCTACCCCCATTTCTCTCTTCACCTTGACCCAACCTAAAATAGGACCCCAAACCTAGAGCGTTGCCGACCCTCTCCAACGCCTCTCTCCTAACCACTGACGACCGAAGTTCTGTAAGTTCCCCTTCAGTTAGACTTGGATAGTTTATATAAATTTCATGCGCAATTACTAAACCGATGAAGGCATCTCCCAGAAACTCCAGCCTTTGGTTGGATTCTATATTTGGGCGGAGGTCTTCATGAGTCATGGATGGATGTGTTAGTGCTAAACTAAGCAATTTGTCATCACGAAACTTTACACCAAGCACATTTTCGAGCGGTTCTATATCTGTATTCATACTCAACAAGTGATGTGATCTATATTACCGATAGACCACTGAGACCCCATTTTAGTTAATACGACGTATCAAGTCAAAGATTGATATGCCGAGCACAATTGGATTGGATGATATAATCAGGTTAAGGATTTTATACCATGGACCTAGAAAAACTTCTTTCGAAAAGCCTAAATGCCAAGCAAACCTCCCTGTTGCAACAAGTGGCTAACGTGTGTGCAAATGAGAACATGTCTGTATATCTAGTAGGAGGTGCCGTAAGAGATACCCTGTTGGGTATTCCTGTACAAGATATCGACTTAGTCGTCGAAGGCAACGCACAACTTTTGGGTCTATTACTGGCTAAAAAACTAGGTGGAAATGTGAAGTCACATCCGCACTTTGATACAGCATCACTGACTGCTAAAGGAGTACAAGTAGATCTCGCAAGCGCCAGAAAAGAAATGTACCCGCAACCTGGGGCTCTACCTGAAGTGTCTCATAGTCATATATTAGACGACCTTAAGAGGAGAGACTTTTCTATCAATGCGATGGCTATACCAATCGGCAGTCATGCTAATCTCGAAATTATAGATATTCATGATGGATTATATGACCTCCAGAACAAGATAATACGCATCTTGCACGACCAAAGCTTCGCAGACGATCCCACTCGGATATTAAGAGGCGTACGCTACGAGCAGAGACTAGCTTTTTATTTTGATAAACATACAGAGGAATCGATATCTGCCAACCTACATTTATTGCCATATGTCAGCGGAGAAAGATTGATTAAGGAGTTTTATAAGTGGTACATAGAAGAAAATCCACCTACTATTATACAAAGAGCAGACGATCTTCAAATACTTAAATCAATCCACCAATCACTAGATGGCATAGGCCAGATCTTGGAGCCTATTGGTCGAGAATCAGACATCTCTAAGTTAGATACAAACACTTGGTTAGGACTAATGTTTCATAGATCAGAGCTTAAACAGATGAAGGAACTTCAAAAAGTACTCACATTTTCTAGTGCCCAACTTAGATTGATAAGAGAAGTAATTGAATTGCATGAAACCCACAAGGCACTTAAGCGTAAAATCCAAGATAGAGAGTTGTACGACTTACTATGCTACTCAAGCAGTAAATCTATAGAAATTCATCTTATTTTGGCAACAAACCATATATTACGAGCGAATATGCAAAGATTCCTGAATATACTTAGACATACAAAAACTAGCCTTACGGGAAATGACCTCCTACAAATGGGTATAAAGAAGAGCCCATTAATTGGGAGTATACTGGATTCTATAAGAAATGCGAGACTAAACGGATCTGTTACAAATAAGCGGCAGGAAATTGATTTTGTAAAGACTAACTATATTAATAATTAGCTTTGTTTATAGTCACGGTGCTAATCTCCTACTCTGGAATAGATACTGCTGAGCATATCCTGCAAAACCTCCCCATTTGTCGAACGCCCATTTGTAGAATTCTTCATATTTAAACCTAGAGTCAATTAGGTACCAATCCTCAAATGCCCTCCTAATCCAACGGTCTATTGGGCATGCTTCCAGCTTATCCAAAGAAAACAACAAGACACAATCTGCAACTTTATCCCCTATGCCAGGAAGTGATTTTAGCTCCTCTTTAGCTTCTTCATACGGCATGTATTTCAGGCCATATAGATCTAATTTGCCTGCTGCTATTATCTCTGCCACACGAGCAATGTATCTAGCCCTAAACCCAATCTTCAACTCCCTAAGGGGAGTCTCTCCTAAACTTGCTATATCCTCTGCTGAAGGGAAAACATACCCTTCAAATAGCCCTAACGTCCTTTTCGCACCGTAATTATAGGCAATAGATCTCATTGATGAGGATATCCTAGGAATATTAGAGTTAGCAGAACATATGAATCCTATCAAACATTCCCAAGGATCCTGACGAAGGATCCTTAATCCTCTATACGCTGATATGGCCTCCTTAATTCTCTCATCAGTACCTATAACTGAGTATATCTCTTCAATGTTATCGTCAAGCCTAAGAAATTTTGATACTAAATCTATGACATGCTGAGTTTCGCCAGCGTCATGCACTATCTTTAGGACAGAACCAAATTGACATAATGCGATCAAGTTTTCGCCAATAACGCCATAATGCCAATCTTCTTGCCGTTGCCACCTAAAAACCTGGCCACTTTCAAGGCTATGTCGAATATCTAGTGGTTGACCTATATTTAGTTCTATTATCTCGTGTTCAGCCATCTATTTATCTCAACAGGCATCTGTCTAAGTGATACTTTAGCCACAGCGGTCTCAGGAATAGACTCGAGAAACACTTTTCCGTATGACCTGCTCAGAATCCTTCTGTCCAGTATAGCTACTATTCCCCTATCTTCCTCACTACGGATTAATCGACCAAAACCCTGTCGAAAACGGATCGCCGCCAATGGCAATGCATAATCATTAAATGAATTGTCGACCAATTCGGACCTAGCCGCAAATATTGGGTCGGTAGGTACATTGAACGGCAACCTAGGTATTATAAGAGCCTTAAGTGATCCTTGTTGGAAATCAACCCCTTCCCAAAAACTTGATGTGCCAAGCAATAAAGATCGCTGATTCGCTTCAAAAGTAGCCATTAGCTGCCTTGGCGTACCATCAACTCCTTGAGCAAGAACTTGATACCCGAGAGCCTTTAACTTATCTTTGACTCCGTTACGCGCCAATCTTAGGGATGCGTGTGAAGTGAACAATACCATAGTATTTCCATCCACCGCCTGGCAAATGTCGATTATAGCCTTTACCAATGACTCCTGATGGTCCCAAGCGTTTATTTGTGGCATGTCGGTTGGTATAGTCAAGAGCACAGCATTAGGGTAGTCAAATGAAGAACCAAGGATCAATTCTTCAGCTGAATCTAAACCCAAGTTGTTATGGATGTATTCTAGATTCCCCTGTATAGCTAATGTTGCACTGGTCAATACCACTGAATCTTTCTTACTATACATAGCTGTGTTCAGCAAGCCCCCAACATCTATTGGAGCGCTATTCATAACAACATTAGCCTGATTGCCGCCCTGGGATACCCAAAGTACCTTATCTATCTGCTCTTTTACCATAAATGATCTTAACTGCTCTTTTACATCTCGCGTAGACTTCCAAACATTAGAAATTTTCATTTCCAAAACACCAGCTGCAGTCTCATCTTCGATAATTTGCAATTCAAGCCGAGAATAGATTCTGTCCAAATTATTTTCTATTACAGATAATGCCAAATCTACATTCCCATGGGTTACCTCAACCGCATGCCACTCTCTATTTGACATGTTTTCTCGATTCAAACGAACCGTAAGTTGCCTTGAGTCAGCTCCGGTATCGTTTTTGGCTAGAAAGTTGGATACAGCATCCCAGAAGAACTCAGTATTGTCTCGCAATCTGGAATAAGAAGACTCCATTTCCAATACAATTTCATCCGCAATATTCATTGTAGATGTAGCAGACTTTGATTCTACAAGATATGAACGTATGCTCTCTATTATTCCATTTTGTCCATTAATTGAACTCAGATATTCATCTAAACTTAATCTAGATATACTCGACCCAAACTGCCTAGTAGCTTCGCCTTCTAGATTATGCGCCTCGTCAATTATAAGATAATCATATTCTGGAATTACACCATTGCCATCGATAATGTCTCTTAATAATAGAGCGTGGTTCACAACCACTAAATGAGATCCTTCTGCCGTTTCACGGGCATCCCTTAAGAAACAAGGTGCCCCATCTCTATAAGGACAATTTATTGAAGTCGCACTCGATATTCTACTCCAACTAGCCAAATCATGATTCTCTATAGTTACCTCTGACCTATCACCTGATCTCGTTTGCTGCATCCATACCAAGATTTTACAAGCCATCTTGGCATCTTCTCTACTCAAGGTTAAAGAAGATCTCATATTGTTAAACAGACGCCTACAGACGTAGTTATCCCTACCTTTTAGCAATGCAAACCGAAACTGCAAGAACGAATCGTCAACCCTAGACAATGCCTCCAGTATATTAGGTATATCCTTATTGATCAGCTGTTCTTGCAAATTTATTGTATTTGTAGAAACGATAACCCGTTTGCCCTCCCTCATTGCCAAAACTATACTTGGAATCAGGTACGCCATAGATTTCCCAACTCCAGTTCCAGCCTCCACTATCAATATTTGTTTTGACTGCAATGCACTGGTAACAGATTTGGCCATGGCAACCTGCTGAGATCTATACTTGTAATTCTGTAATGTTGATGCGAGTCCGCCATTTTCGATGAATAGTTCACTTATGTCACTAACACTGAATTCTATCTCGTCTGAAACAACATCATTATGCAAACCAACTGCTGGGAAATTTTCAGGGCTATTTTCTTTACTTACATCTATGTCAATCTGGCTTGTTATTTCAGGCCTACTATTCCTTATTCTGGAGAAAAGCCCTGCCAAACCATTGCCTGCCTTAGCCTGTAAGATAGACAATTCGACAAGTATTTCTTCATTCATAGACGATGCTATCTGGACCAATTTATTGAAAGTCTCTAGTGTGACCTTAGTATCGGACAAAGCTCTATGAGGTTCGTTATTTACAAGCCCCAACGATGAAGACAAGAATGCTAAACTATATTCTCTCAGCTGCGGCATCAGGATCGCCGCCATTTCCCTAGTATCGTAGCTCACTTCCTTATATATACCATTCTTAGCCAAGAAATTTATATCAAAAAAGACGTTCTGCCCTACTATGGGATGATCTCCGAGAAAAGTAATCAGGTCTAAAGATATGGAAGCGAAGGGCGGCGCTTCGTCAACTTGTTCTTGACCTATACCGGTGAGTTCCATAATGAACGGTGATAATTCCTTATAAGGATTAACCAAAGAATGGAATGTATCTATTACGGTATCTCCCTTGAATTTAATTGCCCCGATCTCAATTATTTCATCAACATTGGGATCCAACCCTGTAGTCTCCAAATCTAGTGCTACACATATTTCGTTATATTGAAAGATACCTTGAACCATAAATACATCCTCTATATTAGATCACTAATTTCAGGTGATATAGTAGAACTTAGGTTACATCTTATGCCGAGTTTTACTAACTTAGACATAATGTTTACAACAAAGTCTTTATCCTCTGAAAATGTATATAAGCTTGGACCGGAACCAGTCATCTGAGTCCATTCAGCCCCGCAGTCCATCATTTTCTCTTTGTAAGATACTACTTCCTGAGAGAATCCATTATATAACTCTGCAAATACATTCCATGTATCGTGCCCATCTAAAGGTAGATTCTGACCAATGCGGTTAGCAACTGCCCTGGACAAATCTCCATTAGTGAACATATCAGCAGTAACATAGCTATACAATAGTGATGTCTTGTTTATCATGTCCAAAGATGGCGTAACTGTTAAGACATATAGTCTGGGGAATCCATTTATCGGTTCAACTATATTACCCTTTCCTTTAACTAATGCAGGTGCAGACGTCAAGAAAAAACTGACGTCAGAACCTATATGATCAGCTATTTTGAAAAGATCCGCTAACCCGAGGTTCAATCCCCACAGAGAATTGAGAGATAGCAAAGTACAGGCAGCATTACTACTCCCACCGCCCATCCCTGAAGACAACGGTATATTCTTTTTAAGGAAGATATCTGCCCCTCCGGTATACCCGGTTAGTTTACGCAAAGCACGTGCCGCCTTAACTATCAAATTGTCATTGTTCTCCATCGACTTTAAGTTTGACCGAAGGGTGATTCGATCTGCATAAGAAAATGTGAGTTCATCTGAAAGATCAATAGTCTGCATCACCGAAGCTATATCATGATATCCATCATTTCTTTTACCTA
>CEUS01278777.1_pt1 | contig 33536 bp, 35 predicted proteins | sample 427031 | NCBI WGS metagenome assembly CEUS01 (sample SAMEA2622837, study PRJEB7988) | marine metagenome | biome: marine biome (ENVO:00000447); feature: marine epipelagic mixed layer (ENVO:xxxxxxxxx); material: "saline water (ENVO:00002010), including plankton (ENVO:xxxxxxxx)" | depth 140 m | reverse complement strand
TTTTGAATTCTGCGGTAGCAATGTCATTGTCGTAGACTGACTCAAACAGAAAAGTTCTTAAATCAAGAGTAGCAGCGAGAACAATTTCACTCATTCTTATCTCCGGTTGCTCCTCTACGGCTAACGTCTGTTCAACAACGTCAGTCACCATCCGACCGATCCGCTCAGATGATGTCGCGCCTAAAACTTCAACAAGTCTTTCTGGTAGCGCTTCCTTCTGTAATACGCCTGCCCGAAGAGCATCATCTATGTCATGGTTAACGTATGCAATAATGTCAGCCACTCTTGCAATTTGTCCTTCCATGGTCGCCGAACGCAACTTTGGATCTACACCAACGGGAGAACCATTTTTACCTTTAGAATGCTTTGCTATGCCATCTCTTACTTCCCAACTCAAGTTAAGTCCCGCTCCATCTTGTTCAAGCACATCAACAACACGCAAGCTTTGCTCGTAGTGATTAAATCCTCCCGGAATTAATTCACGAAATACCCGTTCGCCGGCGTGACCAAATGGAGTGTGCCCCAGATCGTGCGCCAAACAAATAGCTTCGGTCAGTTCTTCATTAAGACGGAGAACTTTAGCAATAGTTCTAGCGATCTGTGAAACCTCCAACGTATGGGTCAATCGTGTCCGGTAATGATCTCCTGTGGGTGCCAAGAACACTTGTGTCTTATGCTTAAGACGACGAAAGGCTTTAGAATGGACAACTCGATCGCGATCTCTTTGGAACGATGTACGAATCGGATCTTCGGCTTCGGAATGAACTCTCCCACGGCTATGTGCGCTCTTTGCAGCCCACGAAGACAAAGTAAGCTTTTCACGTTCCTCTAACTGTTTACGTATCAGATCCATAAGTCTAAAAATTACTCGGGCGATAAACTTGAGGCACGCGCGGGACGAATCGAAGCGATCGCATGTTTAAAGAGCAATTCGTCTGAACCAGAATGCTCAACTACTACAGAGAACCGGTCGAAACTTTTTATAATCGCATCGAAGCTTTTTCCATTCATTAGCAGGACGGTCACTTGCAGCTTCGAACGCCTAGCACCATTCAAGAATACGGCTTGAATATCATGGTTTGCTATCGCTGGCTCTAATTCATTAGGCATAAAATTTCTTTCAATGTCTCCGGGTCTTCTCCTGGCCGGTTAATCCACTCTAGGTTAGGCTCTTTGCGAAACCAAATCAACTGTCGGCGTGCGTACTTTTGATTCTCTTTTACGATTAATGCACGTGTAGCCTCTTCGGGCCTGATGCCTTCAAAATGTTCAAGAACCTGACGATAGACAAGCCCTGAAAACGGATGCGCTGTAACGGGAACTCCCCGATCAAGTAAGCCCCGAACTTCTTGGAACAGTCCACTGGAAAATTGACGATCAACACGCTTGGCGATACGAGAAGAGGTAAGATTTGAAGCAAGACTCAAACCGCAGACTACAATTTTGTACTCTTCGAGAGGCGATCGCGTTTGAAGAAAGTGCTTACTTAATGGGAGACTCGTTAAAAAATAAACTTCCAACGCTCTGATTAAACGTTTTTCATCTCGGGGATGAACTCGGCCGGCGGTATCTGGATCGACGCGAGATACCATTCGATGTAGATATTCCGTGCCTCGTCGAAGAGAAATGCGAGTCAAGCGATGACGCATTACATCATCACGTCCTGGCCCAGCGAACAATCCTCTCGTAAGAGCCCGATAATACAAACCTGAACCGCCAACAACGATAGGCAATTTTCCCGCCATAGTAATCCGGCGAATCGCACTAGCAGCTTCTCGACTATACCGAGCAGCCGAATAGAGCTCGGTCGGCTCAACTACATCTATGAGATGATGGGGCACTCCACCCCTTTCACTCGGTGGTACTTTATCAGTGCCTATGTCAAAACCGCGATACACTGCTGTAGAATCGCAGCTGACAATTTCGCCATCCAGATGCTGAGCAACACTAATCGCGAGCGAACTCTTTCCTGACGCAGTATGCCCGACAATGGCCAAAATTCTATTTTTCTGATTTACAGTCCCCATGAAGAATCATGATCTCCACGTAAAATGTTCAGGATTTTCATCTATCTACTTGAATTGTCAAAACACCTAAAACATTTCTAGTCAGCGGTTCGGTGGAACTTCATTGAAATAGAAAGTTACCGTAAAAAATGCTTTGTCGTCAGGGTACTCAGCGGGCAAAGGTTGCGTTGGGTTGGAAGACAACAACGCATTAAAGGCAGAGTTATTAAACGCTTCGACATGGGAAGGTTGCACGACTTCCAAATCAGTTAGATCGCCATTGCCATGAACATTAAAAGTTAATACCACATGCCCATGCATTGACCAAATCGCATAAGGAACAAACCAGTTACGCCGAATTTGAGCAACAAATCTTCGTAACCAAGGGCCAAACTCTACTCCCTTGGTATCGAATTGAATATCCGGTCCATATCGTCCCGTATCTCCACTGTCATTCCTAAATGTTTCTTTTTGCACTCTCTGGCGAAGATTTCTAACAGCCCTACCAACGAGACCTTCCGGTGATAAATCTATACGACGGTCGCTCTCAGCAAACAGTTCAAGATCGCCATCTGTCTCCGAAGGCAAAACATCTGCTAGTTTTACTCCCGTATCGCTGTCATCTAGCTCGCTACTTCCTGGCTCCAAAAGATCCTCAGAAAATGATTCTCGTAATTCAGTGTTTTCTTCGGATAATTCTGCAAACTCCGTCGTTTCAACGTCGTCGAACGGTTCCAACACATCTTCGAACGCTTCATCAAACCCCTCAAGATCAGATGGGTCAACCACATCATCATTTGTTTCTTCTCCGATAATAAACTCAGGGGAATTACCTTCAGAAATAGGCAAGTTATTATCCGGATCAAACGAACGGAGGAGAGACTCCGCAATTCGGTCACGGTCAGAAAGCATCGCATCCGGTACAGGTGATTCCTCAATCTGTCTCTCTAAACGAGGCTGCACAAAGACAAATGGACGCTGATCTTCTTGCTGAGGCAAAGGTTGAATATTAGCCTGCAGTTCGGCCGCCTCCGCCATAGCCTGCAAACGTTCCGAACGACGCTCACGAGCCTCTTCAATGAAAGGCAGTCGAGGAACAAGAAAAATCAAACACCCTAATATGAGATGCGCAAAAAACGAGAGCAAAAACTGCTCTCGCCAAGACATAGCCGACTCGACGGTCGGGGTCTCAAATGGGCGACCCTCCAAGTCGAAGTACATATAGTTCTCTATAAAATTATAACAACACCTCTAGCCAAACAGCGCTCTTAAGACCTGCTTGCACTAAACATATAGACGATCCCAAAAGACAGAGGATTTACCTGAACATTCGTAAAACCAGCAACTTTCAACATTTCACAAAATTTTTCTGGGCTGTGAAACGTACCTACAGAAGCCGGAAGATAACTATATGCCGTGTTATCTCTCGATACCAGGCTTCCGATCAAAGGTAATACATTTCGAAAGTACCATAAGTATAAATAGCGAATAAGAGGAATCTTTGGCTCGCCAAACTCTAATATAACTAACCGACCACCAGGACGCAAAACCCGATAAACCTCTTTTAGAGCGCACTCAGGATTCAAAATATTTCTCACACCGAATCCCACAGACACGCCATCAACCGAAAAATCACCAAGCGGTATATGTTCGGCATCTCCTCGAATTAACCGTACCAAACTTTCTATTCGAAACTTGCGTATCTTTGAGTGCGCCAAACATAACATCTCAGCCGAAAAATCAACCCCAACCACCTGAACACCTTGACCTCGATTTCTTACAAGTTCTCGTGCCAAATCAGCAGTCCCCGTACAGAGATCTAGTGCAACACTGTCAGTATTTAAATCTAGCTGCCTCACGGCCGTTCGCCGCCACCGTCGGTCCAAACCAGCACTGAGCAAGTGATTAAGCATGTCATAACGAGAAGCTATCTTATTAAACATGCCAGCTATTTTTTCAGGCTCTTTATTGAGAGGCAGCCTGGATTCTGTTAGAGAACTCATCGCTAATGCCTAACCCATCCACGCTGGATAGAGTTCATGTTTCATGCCTAGGGCAGACAGAATTTTTCCAGCCATAAAATCAGCCAAATCATCTAAATTTTTAGGCTTCTGATAAAACGCAGGCATCGCTGGAAGAACCATCGCCCCAGATTCTGCACATAACACAAGATTACGCAACTGAGGCAAGCTCATCGGAGTTTCCCGTGGCACAAGAACAAGGCGACGTTTTTCTTTAAGCATCACGTCAGCAGCTCTCTCCATCAAGTTTCTTGACGATCCATGTGCTACGCCAGAAAGTGTTTTCATCGAACATGGAACGATGGCCATACTGTCACACAAATAGCTGCCACTAGCAATCGATGCCCCGACATTCTTATTATTATGCACTACCAACATCTCACTTGAGACTGAAAGCTCGTATCGCTCGCAGACAAAGTCAAACAAATTTTCAACAGATAAGTTTGAACCAAGTTCTTCACGAATCAGCCGGCGGCCGATATCGGAGACAATCAACTCAACACGGCATCCATGCTCTAAAAGAGCAGCAACCGTACGAACCGCATAAATTGCCCCTGACGCACCAGTAATTCCGACACAAATTTTACGCTCTGAATTAGACATAAAGATCTGTCGCAGTCGTAATAAAATAAAGAATTCCAACCCAACCATTCAAATCAAAAGCTTCCTTCACTCGAGTTAAGTCATCGTAAGCAACCATCGATTGTTCATAGCAAAGTAATAAGGCTACTCCAAAAACCCCAACTAAATATACAAATCCTAATGGAACAACCAGTGCAAGTGCAGCCAAGCTGACAACTGCGATACAGTGAAATATTTTTGAGATTAATAATGAGCGCCTAATACCAAATTTTGCTGGAATTGAACGAAGACCAAGCCTCCTATCAAATTCAATATCCTCACAAGAATACAGGATGTCAAAACCAGCAACCCACATCGCAATCCCAAGAGCTAACAACCAAGGCTCCCACCCGAGACCACCCCCAACAGCCAGCCAACCTCCGACCGGTGCAACTGCAAGGGCGAGACCAAGGTATAACTGAGTGTACGCGGTGAAACGTTTCGCCAGGGAATACCAAAAAATAATAACTAAAGCGAGAGGAGACAAGAGGAAACATAGTGGGTTAAGGAAAAAGCAAACCATTACAAACATCATCGCCCCAACAGCAACCAAGAACACAGCTTCTAATTGGGACACGATTCCCCTGGGAATCTCTCGGTCAGATGTCCTAGGATTTCTGGCATCAAACCTTGCATCAACCAATCTATTAAAAGCCATCGCCGACGTTCTTGCAGTAAACATTGCAACTGTTATCAAGGCGACTGTTGGCCATGTCAGGGGGACCTTCTGCGCGGCCAAAAGTGCCCCTGTTAAAGCAAATGGCAACGCAAATACGGTGTGACTAAAACGAACAAACGAAGCGTACCGTGTCAAACGGCTTAACAAGCTAATTTCCTCCTCTCCTCTAATCTCCCAACCAGGCCACCTGTTCAGAACAAACGCCACTTACTAAGAACTCTTCGGCATCATTAACATTTTCGCCAGGTGACACAGATATGAGAGACCCACTAAATCCAGGTGCTATGGCTCCAAATTCGTTTCCGAATCCAAGTGCATATGCACCAGATTGAGTAGCGCTTCGCAGAATATCTGCAGCAGAAATCTCCGGAGCCAATCTTCGTATTTCACGCAGTTCAGAAAAAAGATTCAAATCAGCCACGCTGGCAAGACTGTCAGTCCCCACAGCAATTCGTACTCCCGATCTGTAAAAATCTGCAACGGGTGGACTTCCAGCTCCAGTCCAATAATTACTACGGGGACAAGTTACCAAAGTAACACCACTATTAGTCATTAGAGAAAGATCAGACTTTGTCAGCTGTACTCCATGAACCATCAACGTATGAGGACCAAGCCACCCGAACTGTTCCAAATAACTAACTGGACTAGTTGAAGAAGGCGACCATGCTGTATTCCATTTATCTAATTCCTCGAGTACATCTCGCCAAGGCCCTTGGCCCGTTGCAAGAAATTCAAGTTCTTCTGAAGACTCAGCTATGTGCACAGATATAGGCCCCAATTGATTTTCAGACCTTGCCTCACTGAGAGCAGAAAACAAATCAGGAGAAACTGAGTAAGGAGCGTGAGCAGCCAAACTCATTCTTAACTTTTCATCAGATCCGGCTAATCGTTGCAACTGAGACACCGATTCAGAAACTAAAGTTTCAGCAGATATAACATCAAAACCAAGAAGTTCCTTAAAAACAACTCCAGACAGACCGAGATCTTTCAACACACTGACTGAAGCCAGTGTGTTACTAATATCTCCAACAAGAACAGTTCCTGAATTAAGCAACTCATGAACAGCCAGTCGGATCATATTTTCTGTAGGAGAATCCCTGCCAATTTGCCCCATTAAGTAGCGGGACCATTTCGGCATACTCTGACTGACAGGAACCCGACCGCGCAAGTCTGACAGCTCAAGGTGCGTATGAGCATTTACAAGACCAGGTAAAACGATACTGTTTCCCAAGTCCACGTCGGCGGATCGACGATCTGAAAAATTTTCATAACTTCCAGTCGAAGTAACAACACCCTCTTCGATCTCAACCCATCCATTCTTGATAGGACTGGTTACAATCGGCACGATCCAAGCCGCGCGATAACGTGTTTTCTTTGCCACAATGTAACGTCTAATCTCCTGCTGGAAGGATAGATCTACGAGCGACGCATCTTTTCCGCACGACTTCTGGCAGGGTACTGATGAAGCTCCTGAGGAATTTGTACATTTCCAGGTTCGCGAGCAATGTTAAGTTCGGTAAAACGCGGAACATCCTGTTGCCTAAAATACGGATCGCCAAGAACCTCATAATGCATATTGCGACGCTTCGGCACAAAACCTGCATCTTCAATGTTTCGAGCAATTTCGACTTCATCCATACAGTAAGTTGCGCCAGCAGCACGAACAACATTTTCTTCGATCATGACACTGCCCATATCATTCGCACCAAATGCCAAACTAAGCTGACCGACTTTTCCACCCTGCGTTACCCACGAGGATTGCAAATTATCAAAATTATCAAGTACAAGACGGGCAAGAGACAAGGTCCTTAAATAGTCAATCCCGGTCACCTCCGAGCCACCAAGTTCTGTATTGGAGGGCTGGTAGCTCCAAGTTATAAACGCTGTGAATCCCCCAGTATCGTCTTGAAGCTCACGTAGGCGTAACATATGTTCAATACGTTCTTCTGGTGTTTCAACCGTTCCATACATCATAGTCGCTGTGGTTCGAAGACCCATCTCATGAGCTACCTGCATTACCTCTAACCATTCTGACGCTGTAGCCTTCGAATAGCAGTTCAACAAACGGCGAACACGATCAACCAAGATCTCCGCACCACCACCGGGAATACTATCTAAACCAGCATCCATGAGCCGGCAAATAACTTCTTGGACAGATATTTGGGTTAACCGAGACAGATGCAAGACTTCAGGTGGAGACAATGCATGTAACTTAAATTTTGGATATCTTGTCTTTACTGCCCGAAAAAGATCTTCAAACCAACTTAGAGGCAAATCAGGATTATGTCCACCCTGCAATAAAAGTTGAACACCACCAAGGTTAATCGTTTCCTCTATCTTTTCAAAAATTTCATCGAAACCTAAAACATAACCGCCTGTGGCTCCCACTTCCCGATAGAAGGCACAAAAATTACAACGTGCCACACAAACATTCGTATAGTTGACATTTCTGTCCACGATATAAGTCACTATTTTTTCAGGATGTTTTCTTGCTCTGACCATATCAGCCAACTCACCCAGCTGATGCGTAGACGCGTACTGATAGAGAGTCATCGCATCACTGCGAGTCAACCGATTGCCAGTCATTATCTTATTGACGGCATTATTAAGATTTGATCTGACCATAAGATGTTTCACGTTAAAAGAAACGTATTTTCCTTGACTGAGGCACAACACCTATGTCAACCGCAGATTCAAAAAACTTTTTTAAACCCTCCCTCTCACGTTCACCTAGAGAATAGAAAACGTTGTCGCGCAAATACGATTGTGTTACCTCGACAGCATCTTCTTCACTGGGAGGGGCAAACCTTTCGGCAATCTTATCCAAAGCATTGACGCCGCCGTCACGAGCCTCTTGAAGGGCTTCTAGATGTTCTGACTTGAGGGCACCTTCCCTACCTGCCCAAAAAGACCACACGAATGAAGTGTCTGTCATGGCCCTCCATTCTTCTCCAAGGTCTATTTTTTCCAAACCCGCAGTCTCATACTCAGTGAACAAGGCCCTGTCTCCAATTAATAGGGCCGCATCACAACGTTTAAGCATGGTCGGCAAATCAGGACTCATCTTTACGAGCGTTGGTTCAATTTCAAACCAGTGGGCACAAAGAATCCGGAGTAGAGCACCAGCGGTTCTGGAGCTAGAATCAACCGCAACAGACCGGATCGCAGTAGCGGGACGTTGGCTAAACAACGCTACCGAGGCTACAGGACCATCCGAAGCTACAGCAATATTAGGTACAACCAGATAATCCGATCTCTGTAAATATTCAATCGATGGAATCAGAGCTAATTCCACGGCACTCTCGTGCAAATTTGTTGCACATTTCGCAGGAACAGCAAAATCAAGCGAAAACAATTTTGACTTATCTTCAAGTCCGTGAACCAACGGTCTTGCATTAAGATACTCGACGGCACTAACCCGAATAACACTCATATCATTAATCTTTCAAACCGGCCGTTTCGTTGGCATGGAACCAAACCCACGGCAGAAATATTTCTTTCAATCTCTACCACCGGCATCCGGCGGCGTCCAAGATCCTCCGTGTCAAAAGCAGAAACTGAGTCGACATCATTTGCACCAAACATCAGAGCCACCTGTGCCAATTTCGGTCCATAAAGTTTCCAATCAATCTGAATTGACTCGATATTGTCAACTACTATGCGTGCGAGCGCAACCTGTCGCAAATCAAGATACCCGGTAGTTGGCTGATTTCGTGGATTTCTAGACAATGGCGCAAAAGCATGAACGTAATTTAAAGACTCTCCCAAGTCGACAATTCTACGAAGAATGTCGACTCCTCCATGATTGTCAAGATCTCCCACTGCTAGTCTCTCAATGGTCAAACCAGTCTCTCTTACCACATCAAACCATTTTGAATCATTTATTTGGTCGATACATGCTTCCGCTATTGACGAAAGTCCGGCATCTTTTAACTCACTCAACAGCTCAGCCAATTTATTAGAATCCGAAGATGCCAGTTCGATAAGTAGATGAAGCGAAAATGCAGTAACAGGAATTTTTCCCGCAGCACTAACACAAGTTTTGACACTCTCTACATGACACTCCCAATTAGCCGACCTTCCAATAATTCTAATTAAACCAGCAGCGGGACTAATCTCAATGGGTAAAGCTTTAACCTCTTCAACCACAATCTCCTGAACCCGCACAAATGTAACTCTATCGTCATGTCTTTGACGGCGAACAATATCAGCGGCCGACCCCACACCTACTAGATTTTCTGTAGAAATAAGAATATCTATATCCTTTTGGCTAAGAGATTCACCAGCTTTTAATTTCGCGTCAATCTGACCAACTTCGTGCATAATAAAAACCTCTTGCACCTGTAAAACTCAGGCCTCGTGCTTCCGTTCCTCTCCCAATTGACTTGTTTCGTAAGAATCACGCTGCTCCTTGCGCATAGCATCAGTTATGTGCTGGGCCAGCAACAAGGCCGAACGCCCTGCACTGGCATCTACCCGGGGGAATCCACCAGAACGAACAGCTCTAACAAAATCATTGAGTTCATTTTTTAATGGTTCTCCAGACTCCACTTCGATCGAGCCTCCATTAATTTTCGCCTCACCATCAGACCCGTGCGTCACACTCCAAGCTTCGACCTCATGAGTCGCACAATCAACAGAAATCAACCCATCATTCTGAAAAAATCTCAACTTTCTAACACGGTCTCGACTTACTCGACTTGCTGTCACATTAGCAATACAACCATTTGCAAAACCTATCCTCGCATTCGCTATATCAACACGGCTACTCAGGACTGCAACTCCGACGGCCTCAATTGATACAGGATTTGAATTCACTAACTCTAAAAGAATATCAAGATCATGGATCATCACATCAAAGACCACATCAATGTCGAGACTACGATCAGGAAATTGAGCTAATCGATGGATTTCTACGAATCGTGGATCTGTTATCAGCGGACGCGCCGCCACGACAGCAGGATTAAATCTTTCCGTATGACCGACAGCAAGGATTGTGTCAGAAGAAACCGCGGCCCTGAGCATTTCATCAGCTTGACGAACCGAAGCAGCAATGGGTTTTTCAACTAAAACCGGCACACCTTTCTCCAAAAAAGGTATCACTATCTGATCATGTATCACTGTTGGAACCGCGACCGTTACAGCATCAACGCATGAAGAAAGCGCCAGCGGATCCTTTTCGACCCGTGCATCTGTTTGGCTTGCTATCGCCTGAGCCCTGTCAGTATCAACATCAACAACGGCCACGAGTTCTACTTCGGGCATTGAAGACAAAATCCTAGCGTGATGTTGGCCAAGATGGCCAACGCCGATAACACCAACCTTTAATCTCTGTACTCTCATATTTTTCTCAAGAGTAAATCCCGTCCCATAATTGTCAAGCCACACTCATCAGCGAAATCAAAAACGGCCTGGCCATCCAAAACAAGTGTTTTCTTCGCATCGATGGACAACACTGCGGCATCTGCATCCCGCAAAGCACGAACTGTTGGCAAACCGATAACTGGAACGTCAAAACGCATGTCTTGATTTGGCTTCGAAACCTTGACCACAACAACCTTCGGACCCGCTAGAGCACTTGCACGCCTTATGACTTCATCAGTTCCCTCCATAGCCTCAACTGCTACAACCGCTCTATTTTTCACAGCGACTGTTTGCCCAATGTCCAATCCCGCAATCGCGTCAGCCATCCTATAACCAAATTCCAAGTCAGCTTTCTCGTCGTCCGAAGGCCCCCGATCAGTCAAACAACCATTACCAGCAAGCAATGGTTGAAGAAAAGCAGTCGAATCAATAAGTTCGATACCATTTTCCGCAAGAACTTCGGCGACAGCTGCAATCACAGCATCAGTATTTTTAGTTTTGATCCGCTTGAGAATAGACAGAAAAGTCAGGTCAGGTACAACACCACTAAACAATTTAGTATGTTTGACCTGTCCAGCCATTAATGCTTTCGAGACATCGTTACTCTTAAATATCTTGATACAACGTCCCAACTGACCAAGGGACACCCAGTGCAGGCTTGCTTCCGAATAGTTCTGAATCAGTTCTTGAATATCTGGGTCCGCCTCGTCACGGATCGCTATCACCGTAACTTTGTGACCCATCCTTCCGGCCGCCTCCAATACTAAAGAAGGAAACCGCCCGTTGCCTGCAATTACACCGATATGCATCGTAACCGACTCACATCAATAATTAAGAATATGCCTAGACAAAGATTTAATCATCCTCACCAACCGGCTCAACACGTTTTGGTGGACGTCGCAGAGTAACACCGCGTTTCGAGGTCTTAATAAATTCCACTAAATAATCAACTTCAGGGCACGCAAGAGTTTGATCATTTACGATTCGATTAACTGCTCTGGTCGTATTCAATTTTGACTGAAGAAGATATCGGTATGCTCGTCTCAATTTAGTAACTGTTTCTGTAGAAAACGAACGTCGAACCAATCCTATAGTGTTCAATCCATAGATTCGCGCTCGGTTGCCCACGGTTTTCCCATATGGCAACGCATCTTTAGTTACGACAGAGTAGCCACCAATAAAGGCATGACGGCCTACTCGGCAAAATTGGTGCACTCCTGAATAGGCACTAATCGCTGCCTCATCCTCAACCAAAACATGTCCACCCAAAGTGGCACCGTTTCCACATATAGTGCGATTGCCGACAACGCAATCATGCGCAACATGAGCGTAGGCCATAAAAACGTTATCATCTCCAATCGAGGTCACACCACCACCACCACGCGTTCCACGATGAACCGTTACAGATTCCCTAAACACATTTCTATCACCTATTACTAATCGCGTGTGTTCGCCGCTGAATTTAAGATCTTGAGGGACCAAACCTATCGAAGCGAAAGGAAATATTCGACACCCATCCCCGATCTGAGTATCTCCTTCGATCACAGCCGATGCCCCAATACGACATCCCTTTCCAATGCGAACCTTAGGCCCTATTACAGCATAAGGACCAACAACCGTTCCTTCCAACAAGACCGCTCTCGGATGAACCACAGCGGTAGGATCGATGTCCACAAAATCATTTTTTATGACAAGTACCAATTCAGCTTCGGCAACAACACTGTTATCGACAGACGCCACACCTTGAACGACAACTGTTTCTGACTTATGACTGATTAGAGTTACTTTTAGATTTAGGCAGTCTCCCGGTAACACCTGTCGACGAAACTTCGCATTATTCACTTCCCTTAACTCGGCCCTACCATTTGAACTTTCCTCCACACCTTCAAACAGTAAAATTGAAGCGACCTGCACGAGTGATTCCACCATCATTACTCCTGGCATTAAGGGCATGCCAGGAAAATGGCCTTGGAAGTATTCCTCATTAACGGTTACATTTTTTATCGCTTCAATGCAACGGCCAGGCTCATGTTCAACCACAACATCTACTAAAGGGGAGGGATAGTGATGAGAAAGACGGTCGATGGTTTTAAGTATGTCGAGTTCCACGGAAAGCTCAAGACGATAACTGTTTGGATCTGACTAGTCGATTTCTTGGAAAACTAAATTCCTATTATATAAACCAAAAGCCAGCTCGAATTAACAAATCAAACAAATATGAAACAGTGAAGCACCTATGGGGTGCCACCAGTCTGAGCATTCAAAAGCTCGATTAATTCTTGGGTTAGATCGAGACTCGTATTTGCCCAAATCAATCCACCTTCACCAGCGCTAAAAATAAAAGAAAGTTTCTTGTCTTCCGCAACCTGCTCAATTATTGGAACCAACTTCTGTTGAAATTCAATTTGTAACTGCTGTTGCAGTGCTTGCACTTCAGCTTCTGCATCTTGTGACAGGCGTTCAGCCTCGGCTTGTGAATCTTGAGCCGTTCTTTGAATGTCGCGCTCTAACTGAGCAATTTCACGCTGAAGTCCAAGACGAGCCTCGGCACTCATTATCGTCTGTCCTTCTTGCAATTTTTGCTGAAGCTCCTGCAATTGCGCATTCAACGAGGTAACATTTTCTTGCAATTCGGCGGTTCTAGCTTCAATTTCTGATAATTTTTCCTCACTTAACTCCTGAACGCTTGTGTTCGCTTCCTGACCTGCATCAGATTCTGTCGCGACTCTCTGTATATCGACGAAAGCAAAACCACCGTTTGTTTCAGGACTGGGTGATACAGAATCTTGCCCCTGAGCGAAAACAGTACCTACCGTAAATGACAAAACAGCTATCATCAGTGCAATTACAAATTTCATTGGCTTTATCCCTCTAATTCTCACAAATATTCATTTCGTTTAAAAGGTAGTTCCAACAGCAAAGCGGAAAACCGTATCTTCCTGCGGAAGCAACCGATCATTGTAAACACCTTCGCTCTGCGGATTCCAAGCATAGATCAAACGGAAAGGAACATTAAGCATGGGAATAAAAAACCTAAGCTCAATCCCAGTTGATGTCTTAAAAGAATCCATCGAAAAATCTTGACCAAAATCACGTACTTGTCCTGCATCGTAAAAAAATACAATCCTTACGGGATCGGCAATACTTATTTGATACTCAGCATTGGCCAAAAAGCTTTTATTACCTCCAATGAGTGACCGTCCCTGATAAGTTTCTGAGGGAATGTTAGGATCCATATCACTAAGGGTTGGACCAATTCTACGAATGTCATACCCTCGAACCGAATATTCTCCACCAAGCCACAAACGTTCAAATATCGGGATTTGGTCAACATTTCCAGCAAACAAATGTTGATACTGTAAACGCAAACCAATCGTAGTTCGTGAGGTTTGCGGCAAGTACCAAATGGTCTCCAAAAGCGGCTTAATAAACCTTGAGTTCCCTCCAACTCCAGCAAAATCTACACCTGCCTGGTACTTACTGCCAGACCTTGGAAAAATCGGATGATCAATTGTATTAAGGCTTACCATTGGGGTTACTTTACTTACAGTCCTCGAGCCACCACTTCCTAACAACAACGCATCTTGAAAGAATGGGTTAAACGAAAGGAAATCAGGATCAGCGGTGAAATAAGGATTGATATCTTTGACATTGGTCGCCTCATAGCTGTAACTCAGAAAAAATCTTCCGTAAAGTGACAGCGGCCATCCAACCGTCGCCGTGCCACCCGTGCTATCTTCTGTGTAAGCACCAATCCATTCAATTTTTCTTGAAAAGAGAGCTATTTGCCCTGACATGTTCCGATCGAATAAATAAGGTTCGGTGAACGTCAGATTTATGTCTCGTACTCTCGACCCACTCTGCACACCAACACCTAGGGTTTCTCCACGCCCAAGAAAATTACTCGTCTGGAAAGACACCTGACCGAAAAAACCATCAAATTGAGAAACTCCAGCACCAAACGTTAGTTGATTTAGATTTGTTTCTGTTAGATTAATTGTCAGATCGACTTCGTTCTCGGCATTTTCTGTTTTGTCGATGTCAACAGCAGTTTCCTCGTCGAGCGGCTCAAAAAAACCTAGTTGATTTAAACGGCGAATGCTGTGCCTTAAACCTGCAGTATTGAAAACACCCCTCTCCATTAATTGGAGTTCGCGGCGAATAACCTGATCATGCGTTGTATGATTTCCCTCGATAGTAATGCGATTAACGAAATACTGATCGCCTTCCTGAATCTGAATAGTTACATCTACAACCGGTGAACCTTGAATATGAGTCACTAAAGCGTCTTCTGGACCGTCTGGTACCGTGGCACCTCCGGTAGTCTCAGATTCCTCATCAGGTGTAGGATTATTTATACTCACTCGAGGCTGAAGGTCTGGAAACAGGGTCATTTCGTAATATCCAAGAGCTCCATAGAGCTCCCGGGCTGTTTCAAACGAATCCCGAATGTATGCCTCACTGTAGTACTCACCAGTTTCAAGATCCTTAAACAACTCTCTCAAACCAGAAGCATTAATAACATCGTTTCCTTCAAAATTGACATCGCCCACTCGATACCGTTCTCCTTCTTCAACAGGTATTCGAAGGCGTAACCCACGATTTTCTCCATCCTCAGAGACTTCCAAGTACTCAAGTTCAGGCTGTCCAACTTGAGCATCTACATAACCTTCGTTGCGGTAGAAGGCCACCAGTCGATCAGCATCCTCTTCGTATTGAGCTTCCTTATAGGTCCCACGTCCCGTAATCCAAGAAAGCCAATAACGTTCCTTCGTGTTCTGCATTTGACCACGTAATCTTCTGTCGCTCATGGACTCATTACCGGCGAAAGTTATTTCATCCACAAAGACTTTCGGACCCTCGTCCATGTCAAATGTCAACTGAACGGTTTTGTTAGCGCCTGGCATAGGGGTTACTTCATGGTTAATTTCAGCAAATTGATAGCCCTTATCCGCAAACATGAACTGCACAAGTCCTTTTACACGCTTAATCATCGATTCATCAAGAAATGAATCGACACGAATGGCTAAACCGTTTTCCTGCATCGCCGTATCAATATCTCCACGGTCGACCTCGTCTGACCCTTCAAAAGTAACAAACCTGACTCGAGCTCGTTCTTCAAGATTAAAAATGACACGCTTACCAATCACCCCATTTTCCCAGGGTTGGTCAACAATTTCTATCCATAAGTCATCAAGGAAACCCGTGTCCCATAATTTAAGAAAATCCTCGCGAATAACCTCCTCAGTCTCTTCGGTATACGGAACCCATTTATTTTGAGAAGGTCTACTGAGATAATCCGTAACCTCCATATAAAATAAATATGTTTCTGGTTCTACATTCGGAACATTGCCTTGAGTAGGGAAAGCTAGTTGAACCGTCCTAAGTAGTTCCGGAGAATCATCAGGCGGCAGTAACGCCTGCCCTCCAGGTTGTGCAGTAGATATTCCTTCTGCTTCTGAAACTGGACCTGGTTCTGCTTTTTCATGGGCAAATATACCTTCCTCTGGCAACATAAAGAAGAATGTTATTGCAAACAAAAAAGCTTTTAGACCCACAAAGATTTCGTCTCTACGCATAATCATTGAAAGCACCTATTTATCAGCCTACGAAACCTTAAACTCCTGAAGCTAATTGACGACCCTCAACCCTCTGTCCGAGTGTCCGATAGGCCAACACTCCACTATCAAGGTAGACCTCAATCTCGCCTTCACTGAGTTGACCTTTAATCAACTCTTCAGACAGCGGATCCTCAACGTAACGCTGAATCGCCCGCCGCAACGGACGAGCACCGTACGACCGATCTTTACAAGTCTGAGCAATAATCCAATCCATTACGTCAGACGTAAGAGAAATCCTGATATTTCGACTGAAGAGATTTTCATTAACCTGACTCAATAACAACCGTGTAATCTCTCGTAGATCACTATCGACCAAACCATCAAAAACGATAAGCTCATCAACGCGATTGATAAATTCAGGATTAAATGTCCTTTTTACTTCAGACAAAACCATGTCTGAGACGTTACGCTGAACGCTCTCTGTATCAGGCGATTGGAAGCCCATCGATGTTTGTTTCTGAATGTGCCGCGCTCCAATATTCGAAGTCATGATCACAATAGTATTCTTAAAATCAATTCTATTACCCAACCCATCGGTTAAATGGCCATCTTCAAACACCTGTAACAAAATATTAAAAAGGTCAGGGTGGGCTTTCTCAATCTCGTCAAGAAGAACAACCGAGTAAGGATGGTGTTTTATTTTTTCTGTTAATTGACCACCTTCTTCATACCCAACGTAACCAGGGGGCGACCCAATCAACTTTGACACCGAATGTTTTTCCATATACTCAGACATGTCAAATCGAATCAGAGACCCATCACTTCCAAAAAGAAAATTTGCTAATGCCCTAGCCAACTCAGTCTTGCCAACACCTGTTGGGCCAAGAAACACAAAACTCCCGACGGGTCTATTAGGAGACTTGAGTCCCGCCCGAGAACGTCTAATGGCACGCGCCAAAGCCGAGATCGCACGTTCTTGACTTACCACTCGACGATGCAAATGAGCTTCCATCTGCAATAATCGTTCACTCTCATCTTGGTTAAATGATGTTACTGGAACGCCCGTCCATTCAGACACAACTTCATCGATTTGTTCCCTGCCAATCTCTAACACTCTCGACTCAGACGAAACATCAAATTTCTCTTTCACAAACCGAAGATTCTCTCGAGCCAACAATTCTTGTTCACGAAAGAATTGAGCGCGTTCATAGTCTTTTTGAACAGTCGCATTCTCTAATTGTTCGACAGCAACCCGGATACTCTTATTTATTTCACTATATTCCTTACTATGACCAGCTTGGCGCAATTTCATACAGGCACCAGCCTCATCTAACAAATCAATCGCTTTATCTGGAAGAAATCGATTGGTTATATATCGGCTCGATTGCTGAACAGCGGAGTCTATCGCCTCTCGAGTATAGGTGACACGATGAAATGATTCATACCGCTCTTTAATGCCCATCAAAATCTCAATAGTTTCCGTTTGAGTGGGTTGTTCTATACGGATAGTCTGAAACCGTCTCTCTAGTGAACGATCTTTCTCAATGTACTTCCTGTATTCACTTGGAGTAGTTGCTCCGATACACCTCAGTTCACCTCGCGACAAAGAAGGCTTAAGAATATTTGCAGCATCGAGAGATCCTTCTGCAGAACCAGCACCAACTATCGTATGTAGTTCATCAATAAAAATTATGATATCAGGGTTATCAACCAATTCTTTCGTTATAGACTTCAGTCGCTCCTCAAATTGACCTCTATACTTTGTTCCAGCAACAATCAAAGATATATCAAGAGACAGCACACGCTTTTCAGCAAGAAAATGAGACACCTGTCCCGACGCAATTCTTTGCGCCAAACCTTCAACTATCGCAGTCTTACCCACACCAGGCTCACCGATCAAAAGAGCGTTATTCTTCGTCCTTCGGCATAACACCTGCTGCAGACGATCGAGTTCTACCCAGCGACCCACCAAAGGATCATTATTGTTTTTAGCCGCTGCGTCCGTCAGATCTCTAGCAAATTCTTCAAGCAACGGAGTCTCTTTAGATGGGGGAACAACTGTTTTCTCGTTCAACAAATGCACAACATCTTCACGCACACCGCTGAGACGCATTCCCTTATCAGAGAGGATGGCGGCCGCAACCGAACGCTCTTCCCTGAGTATTCCTAGTAAAAGATGTTCTGTGCCAATGTAATTATGGAGCAACCGATCGGCTTCCTCTGAAGCATGCTGCAAAACTCTTTTCGTTTCAGTGCTAAATGGAATCTCAACAGAAGTTGAAATTTTGTCCCGAAAGACACTGCGCCCTTCTATTTCGTTACGGATACTCTCAAGTGACAGGTGGGACCGTGAAAAAATTCTATTTGTGAGACCTTTACCTTCTCGAATCAGTCCGAGTAACAGATGCTCGGTCTCGATAGAAATACTCCCGAGCTGACTCGCCTCATAACGAGCAAAGAAAAGTACCCGTCGAGCACGCTCTGTATAACGCTCAAACATGCACGATACCCGTTAAAAATCTAATCCTTTTGAAAGCCAAAACACTCCTAAATTATAGAGGAAAAGCTTAACAGGAAGAAAAACGCGAACTTCCATCACCAAGACAGGCTGCCCTTCTCGAGATAAAACACACGATCGCAAAGACCCGCAAGTCGAGTATTGTGAGTCGCAATCACCGAAGTCAGCCGATAATCGGCATGCATCTCCCGAAGTAAATTATGGAGTGCATCAGCGGTATCAGAGTCTAAATCTCCTGTCGGTTCGTCTGCAAGCAAAAGAGACGGTCGCATAACAAGGGCACGGGCCACCGCGACTCGCTGTTGCTCCCCTCCCGAGAGCATCCCGGGACGATGACTCAATCGATCCGAGAGCCCAACCCTCTCAAGAAGAATTCTCGCCCGCTCTGAAGCCGCTTCCGATGAGACATCCGCAATACGTAAGGGCATTTCAACGTTTTCAAGTGCGCTAAACTCTGGAAGTAAATGATGAAACTGAAAAACAAATCCGACATGCCGGTTTCTAAACCTTACGAGCTCCACATCAGACATCCCTGAAATATTTTCATCTCCTAGTTGCACTTGTCCGCCGTCACACCGATCTAATCCTCCAACTAGGTTCATTAACGTACTTTTCCCCACACCAGAGGCACCAACTATTGCAACCATCTCTCCCTTGTTTATTGCAACACTTAAGTTCTCAAGAACCTGCAAATCCTGACCGGCCACTGAATAAGATTTCGATATGTTTGTCAGTTGAAGAAAAGGCATGGAAATGATTACCTTGAATGCGAGTGCTACCTCAGAGCCTCAGCCGGATCTACTCGCGATGCCTGCCGAGCAGGATAAATTGTCGCAACAAAACAGACGGATAATGCAGCTACTATAATGAGCCAAAAATCAAACATTTCTATAGTAAAGGGCACATAAGAAAGATCATAGACTTCGGCGTTCAAGCGAATTAACCGATAACGATCAAATATTGTCGCCAATATATATCCTCCAATTGCCCCTATTCCTGTACCGACAAACCCAATAATTGCACCTTGGAGAAAAAATATCTTTGTTATGCTGCGTGTTCCTGCACCCATCGTTTTAAGAATTGCAATATCTCTACTCTTTTCCATTACCAGTAAAATAAGAGATGCAACAATGTTTAAAGCAGCCACCATTACGATTAGACCAATAGTAATTGCCATTGCCATTTTCTCTAACCACAGAGCAGAAAATAATGACTGATTTAATTGGGACCAATCTTCTGTGATGTAGCCTGCACCCAACTCATCTGAAACCATTTCGGCAACACCACGCGATTTATACATATCGTCTATCTTGAGTTCCATTAATTCGACACGATCTTTTTGAAGAATTCGTTTAGCGACATCCAAAACAACGAAGCCGTACTCATTGTCATACGTATAAAGTCCCAAACTAAATGTTCCAACGACACGTAACCTGCGTGGGCGAGGAATCATCCCTAACGGTGAAAGAGTGCCGTGCTGTGTAATCAACGTAACCTCGTCACCAACGAACGCACCCAACTGTTCAGCTACCCCTTTACCAATGACAAGTCCTCCCAAGACAGAACCTTCTCCCCCAACACTATCAAGATCAAATAAACTTCCCTCACTAACCGCGTTAGCGACCTCCGTTACATGCTGCTCAAGAGAGGGGTCAATTCCCTTGATCGTTATAAAAGCTTCCCCATTACGAGTAGTCGCAAGAGCTTTTCCTAGAATGGAAGGAGCCGCAGCTAATACTCGAGGAAATCCACTAAGTCGTCGCGCTGCTTCTTCATAATCTGCAAAACCTCCTTCCTCAACGTTCCACACATAAACGTGTGCCTCAGAACCAGTAATACGATCAGTCAATTCTCTCTGTAATCCAGTCATAAGAGCTACCGCTACTACTAGCGCCATAACTCCCAATGCAACACCAATAGTAGAGATTAGGGAGATTAAAGAAATAAAGGCCTGCTTGCGACGAGCAAGAAGATATCGCTTTGCGACGTAAAACTCAAAATTAGCCAGCATACCTATTCGATACTTTTCGGTCGCATTAAGGGAAATAAGATCACATCTCGAATGGACATACTATTTGTCAAAAGCATTACAAGACGATCAATTCCAACACCTTCACCTGCCGTAGGAGGAAGACCATATTCCAGAGCTTGAATATAATCATCGTCCATAGCGTGTGCTTCATCATCACCTTTGTCTCGCTCAGCCAATTGATCCTGAAAACGACGGCGCTGTTCAATCGGATCATTTAACTCACTAAACGCATTCGCCACTTCCATTCCGCCGACGAACAATTCAAATCTTTCAACGGTATCTGGATCATCGGTTTTCTGTTTTGACAAAGGTGACACTTCGGTAGGGAAATCATAAACAATAGTCGGCTGAATTATTTTTTTCTCACAAAACTGTTCAAAGAGCGCCACTGTCGTTTTACCGGCACCAGTATTACCTGGAAGATCAACGTTTAAGCGCTCAGCAAGTCGTCCTGTATAGACTGGGTCGCGAAGGTTTTCCTCAGAAACACCAAAATCAAACTCCCCGTTCAGAGAATGACAGACAGCCTCTCTAAGTGACACGCGTTTAAAAGGAGGGGCGAAAGAAATCGTATTCTCACCAAAAAGAAAGTCCGTCTTACCAGTTACATCAACAGCGATCTGGTTAAATAACTTTTCCGTGAGATCCATTAGGGCTTGATAATCACTATATGCCTCATAAAATTCCAGCATCGTAAACTCTGGATTATGCTGAGTTGAAATGCCTTCATTTCTGAAGTTTCGATTAATTTCATAAACCCGTTGAATACCGCCCACCACAAGACGCTTCAGATATAACTCAGGCGCAATCCTCAGATACAGAGGCAAATCCAGTGCATTATGATGCGTAACAAACGGTCGTGCGAGCGCTCCACCTGCAAGTGCCTGCATCATCGGGGTCTCGACTTCCAAGTACCCTCGCTCATCAAAAAACCGACGGATAGACAACAACGTTCGGCTTCTAATTTCAAAGACCGTCCTAGCGGACTCATTAACAATAAGATCAAGGTATCGCTGTCGATACCGAATCTCGACGTCTGTTAGTCCGTGCCACTTCTCCGGCAATGGAATTAAACATTTAGCGAGAAACTGCAACCGACTCGCCCATACTGTTAATTCATTGGTACGTGTACGAAAAATCCGTCCGTCAACTCCTATCTGATCTCCAATATCTAACAGCTTGAACACCTTAAATTCTTGCTCAGACAGAGCATCTTTTCTAACATAAATCTGTATTCGATTTCGTCCGTCAGAAATGACAAGAAAATTCGCCTTACCAAAACTGCGTATTCCCAAAACGCGCCCGGCAACTTTTGTTTGCGCTTGTCTCTCCTCCAAAGCAGCAGTGTCAAATCCTTCAAAACGATCGATTAACACCGAAACTGTGTCGGTAAAATCAAACTTATGCGGGTAAAGATCAATGCCGAGTTCACCAAGTTTCTCCAGATTCTCTCGTCGTTGGCGTAATTGATCGGTTCCACGATCATCATTCATACACTTATGATCCCCCTATAGAATCTTTGTGGTTAGATTCGTGTTGCCCGTCGAATCGTCGACTAACAGCATCGAGAATACCGTTAACAAAACTTGCTGCATCATCTCCACTGAACGTCTTGGCTAACTCAAGTGCCTCGTCAATCACAACAGCTTTTGGTGTGTCAGTAAACAACATTTCATACAAGGCCATCCTCATAATGAGTCGGTCGATAACGGCCATACGTGAAAGTCGCCAATTTTTTGCATTTGTCTCTAATAGAGGATCGATTATGTTTAATTGGTCGGTTGTTCCTTTTACAAGAATCATAGCGAATTGTCGCCGTGAATCTGGAGCCCGATGAACCCGCCAGAAAAGCCGACTCGCTTCATCAAGGGCGACAGCGTCGAGCTTTCCTATCTCCCATTGATAAAGTAGTTGCAGGGCCGCCTCTCGACTACGGTGTCGCTCGGAATCTGGTCGATGAGTCATGTCTTATTGGACACACCAATGTCAATACTATTAATTGTTCGAAAAGTTCTTATAAGTTCTATTGCAGCATTTGCCGCTTCCCATCCCTTATTCGATTCTTCAGGGCCAGTTCTTGCTAGAGCCTCTTCTTTTGTATTGGTGGTCAGAATTCCAAAGGTCATTGGTATATTTGTATCTTGAGAGGACTGCATTACGCCATTCGCCACCGCAGAAGCAATATACTCAAAATGAGGGGTTTCCCCGCGAATTAAACAACCTAAGCAGATAATTGCATCGAACTTTAAAGTTTTCGCTGCCTTCTGCGCCGCAATGGGAATCTCGAATGCACCCGGAACTGTTAAAACAACTTGTCGCTCCATATTTAAACCCGTCTGCTTTAAAGCCGCCAGGGCACCATCCTTCAAGGAATCAGTTATGGAATTGTGATAGGAAGAAACCACCAGTGCAATACATGCATCCTTTACATCACTGCCCGACCCTCGTGTATCTCGTGGCAAAGATTTCACTGTCCTTTAAACTCCGCTTTTCTTTTTTCCAGAAACGCCTGCGTGCCCTCTCTCTTATCCTCCGTGGCCGCTACTAATCCAAAAAGAGAGGCTTCATAATCACAACCATCGGCCAACGACATCTGCCCCCCCCGGCGCACAGCATCCAGAATATAACGAACCGAAAGAGGGGGCTTGCTCGCCAAAACGGTTGCTAACGACATCGCTTCGTTGATCAATGCTTCTTTTGTCAAGACTCGATTGACTAAACCAATCCGAAAAGCTTCATCCGCCGAAATCGGATCTCCTTTTAAAAGAAGTTCCAAGGCAACCCCAGAACCCACGAACCGCGGCAGCCGTTGAGTCCCTCCAAACCCTGGAATTAATCCTAAATTTATCTCAGGTTGGCCTATTTTTGCTGTATCACAGGCGATCCTTATAGTACAAGCCATCGCGAGTTCACAACCACCTCCAAGTGCAAAACCATTAATAGCCGCAATGACAGGCTTTCCTAAATCAGAAATTGTGTCACACATCAACTGGCCTTTTTGGGCCACCTGTCTTGCCTCCGTCGGCGACAACCGTGCCAGCTCACTAATGTCTGCACCTGCAACAAAGGCTTTTTCACCGGAACCAGTAAGAACGACTGCAAGGACGTCATTGTCCTTAGAAAACTGCTGGAAGACGCCTAGAAGTTCAATGATAGTTGATTCATTAAGCGCATTCAGCACTTTCGGCCGTTCAATAGTGACTTTCGCAACTTTAGTTTCGCTGTCTTTCACAATACTCAAATTTTCCATAATATTTTCTGCTTCTATAAAGAATGCCTCATGCGTAACAAGCGGCTCCACGTCCATACAACAAACAAACCAATAATAGCCCCAACTGTGTCCGCAAGCAGATCGTAAACATCGGCTACACGACCTGGCACAAACGTCTGATGGAATTCATCGGTAAGACCATAGAAGATACTTAATGCTAATGCACAGCCGATTCGACCAAGAGTCACTTTCTGCCAAGCACCTGATGCTAATGCCCTCAGAATAAGCATCGCGAGAATACAATAAGATAATCCGTGGATTAAGCCATTTGAAACACCTTCTGGCATCCGAGGAGGAGACGAATCAGACGACACTAAGAATATTAGTCCCACCATGACCGCAACGGGACTCCAAAGCCAAAAAACATTTCTGAACAACATATATACCTAATCTAATGCTCAACAAACTGCTTCATTCAAAGGGGCATCGGATACATAAGCCATGCAAAAAATAGCGCCGCCACTACAAAACCAGCCCAGAGCAACATGCCCAAGCGAACTTGATATTCAAATTTGTCACGCATTAGTTGCGAAAACACGAGCGCCACACAACTCGAAAACAAAACCATCAGAAAAAAATGACTTCGCATATTGAATCGCCTCGTCTACTTTCGTCCATGAACTATGTCATAGACATCCAACACCACAAGAGCATTCAGCAAACCAGACACAATAAGAAAAGTATTGCCATGTTCGTGTGTTGGATTGACAACACTTCCATCTCCTATTCCCATAAAAACTGCAAAGGCGTACATTCCGCCCATTCCCAATTCCGCAAAGGCAGCAAGCACAACTAAAGGCTGTCCGAAATCAAACGGAAACAAAGTTCCTTGGAGCCACAACCCAACGAAGAACATTAGAGAAAGAGCTCCAAAAAAAATTAATCCAGGATTACGCCTGCCCAACCACATGTGACCGCTACCAGGAATAAACAATGCGAGAGCACAGACAAACAGCCAGTCATATTTTTTATGCCTTGCTTCTTCCATCTTAGTCGTTGAGTGTACTGAAACCATGGCAAATTTAGATTCTTGTGCAGAACCACGAGTAAGTGCTCAAGATGAATACAATGATTAAACAGGAGGATCAAAATGCGTCAACTTATAAAATGCTTTAAATCTGTCTCTAATCGAAGCATCCGTTAATTGCAATAAGCGATCAATACCAAAATCCTCAACTGCAAACGAGGCCATCACACTACCTGCAATTACAGCCTCTGAAAATGTTTTTTCTGTAACTTGATCTGACGCAGCTAAATATCCGACAAATCCCCCCGCAAAGGTATCACCCGCACCTGTCGGATCAGACACCACATCTAAAGGAAACCCAGGCACTGCAAAAAAATCGCCGTCATGACTCATGAGCACCCCGTGCTCTCCGCGTTTTATAATCACACGCTTAGGACCAAGATCTCTAATTAAGTTGGCAGCTTTTACTAAGCTACTTTGTCCCGTGAGATCGCGCGCTTCCTCATCATTAATTATGATGGCATCAACCTTTGCAAGCACCTGTTTCAGTTCTTCAAGATTACCTTGGATCCAATAATTCATAGTATCTAAGGCAACAAATTGTGGGTCGACAACCTGCTCTAGAACTTGCAGCTGAAGAGCCGGGTGAATATTTGCCAAAAACACATATGGTGTGTCTCGAAATGGACTCGGTATCTGAGGACTAAACTCTTCAAAGACATTAAGTTTTGTATATATCGTTTCTCTAGCACTTAAATCAGAATTGTATTTGCCTTTCCACCGAAAGCTCTCACCTGGAACACGTTGAAGTCCAGTTAAATCGACCCGGCGATTCTGAAAGAATTCTAATTGGCCCGAAGAGAAATCTTCACCTACGACCGCGACCAGTCTCACATCTGTAAAAAATGAAGCCGCGAGACTAAAGTATGTGGCAGCTCCACCCACAATTCTAGAAACTTGACCGGCAGGAGCCTCTATGGAATCAAACGCGACTGAACCAACAGTAAGTACGGGTTTCATCTGTTACTCCAAATACCTTCCAATGATCGGCTTTAACCTCACCCGAACATCTGTATCGATTGAATCTGGTTGTGTAATAATTGCTGAAGACAGTGCATCCGCACATTCACAATTACGTTCTACAGGTAACCTATTTATCATTGCCTTGATGACAGCCTGAGCCGTTTTGGCATTTTGTGTTAAATTTTTGACGATCATATCAACTGTGACTTGGTCATGATCAGGATGCCAACAGTCGTAATCAGTCACCAAAGCAAGAGTCGCATAACAAATCTCCGCTTCTCTCGCCAACTTTGCCTCTTGCAAATTTGTCATGCCGATAACATCCATCTTCCACGAACGGTACAGCTTAGATTCCGCCAAGGTGGAAAATTGTGGCCCCTCCATACAAACATACGTACCATGTCGATGCACTCTTGCGTTTGCCTCAAGAGCTGAATCGTAAGCAAGGCCACTAAGTGTTCCACAAACAGGATGCGCAAATGTAATGTGGGCTACCACACCATGCCCAAAGAACGTGCTTATTCGCCCTCGTGTTCTATCCAGAAACTGATCCGGAACTACGATATCCAAAGGGCGGTAACGTTCTTGTAAACTACCAACAGCGCTGGCAGAGATGATCCATTCAACACCGAGAGTCTTCATTCCAAAAATGTTTGCTCTGAAATTCAGGTCAGACGGTAAAATCGTGTGACCTACTCCGTGACGAGAAAGAAAAGCCACTCTCTGGCCCTCTAAGGCCCCAACTACATAAGGAGCGGACGGCTTGCCGAATGGGGTAGCCACTGAGATCTCTTGTCGATCTAAAAGATCGACCATGTCATAGAGTCCACTTCCACCGATAATACCAATGCGAGCCGTCTGATCAGTCATCACTTGCCTTTCTGCTTGAACTCTACCAAGACTCCATTCGTACTTGCCGGGTGAACAAACGCAACAAGAGCACCTTCCGCACCAGTACGAGGTTCAGAATCAATCAAGCGAACACCCTTTTCCTTCAGCCGTGTAAGAAGAGCCCTTATATCATCAACCCGAAGCGTTATATGGTGCAGACCAGGTCCTCTCCGTTCTACAAATCGACTAATTGGAGAAACATCAGACGTCGCTTCCAGTAACTCTAGAGCGGCACCTCCTACATCTAAAAAATGGGCTTTAACATTCTGTGAGGGAACATCTTCGCTAAGCTTTATTTCTAAACCAACTGCATCTCGATAAAACGCAAGTGCGTCTTTAAGATCAGTAACAGCAATACCTATGTGATCCAACACTGCCTTCATTTCATTCGCTCCATAATCGCATCCGCGGCGGCATAAGGGTCGACGTTACACATCGCGATATTAGTTACCGCCTCATCGACAACGTTACTTAGTTCTCCGGACTGTTCAAATCGATCCATCATGCGCTTCTTTAAGATACTTATTAACCGGACTCGCGCCCGTCCGTAACGGCGCTCGTTCAACTTCTCTTTTTTTCCATGAAATTCATCGCATCTCAGAACGGCATCAAAAACGGCCGCTAAATTCGTTCCCTTCGTCCCCTCAGTCAAAAATACTGGAGGGCACCACATCCCTTCTTTAATGTCTTGTAACTTGAGCATCGCTTCTATTTCAGCGACTGTCCGTTCTGCTCCAGGACGATCGGACTTGTTAACAACGAAAATGTCGGCAATCTCCATGATTCCCGCTTTCATCGCTTGAACTTCATCTCCAGCATCTGGAACAGTAACCACAATTGATACATCTGCGGTACTGGCAATTTCTACCTCTCCCTGACCGACACCGACTGTCTCAACTATTACGACATCAAATCCAGCTGCATCCAGCACAAAAATTGCGTCACTCGTTGCATACGAAAGACCACCTAAATGCCCTTGGTTGGCCATACTTCGAACGTACACCCCTTCATCCAAAGTATGGCGTTGCATTCGAATTCGATCTCCAAGAATGGCACCCCCTGTAAAGGGACTCGTTGGGTCGATGGCCAAGATACCAACTGTCTTTCCTTCATCTCTACAAATTAGCGCCAGCTGATCAACCAAGGTGCTTTTACCTACACCTGGAGCACCTGTGACGCCAATCACTCGACCTTTTCCTGTATGACCGAAAAGACCTTTAATTAAAGATGGGGTCTTTGCCGAACTGTTTTCAATTAATGAAATAGCACGCGCGATAGCTCTATGATCACCAGAGAGAATTCGGTCTACTAATTCCACTGCCATTACCTCAACGTCAAAAACCAGTTCTACAAATTACAATAGATCGCAATGCGAACAGAAACGACTGCAACTTCTCAACTCGCCTACCAGATACAATTATTTTCGTTTCGATGTTGTCATCGATCTTAGAGTTGCATACTTTTTTCACAAAATAAGTCTAAAGTCGATGCTACTTAAATCGTCCAGACTCTATCACACCACTTTGATCTAGTTATGTGTCCCGAGTACAGTCTAAGAACGTTATGCGCAAATGCTTTGCACTTATGTGTTTCCTATTCTGCCTATTCATGACAAATAAGGCATCAGCCGACGTTACCGGTTTTATCGGGGCTAATCAAACCCCTTCGACACGGACTGTGCGAGGGTTAGCCTTAAGTTTTTCACTTTTTTTTGTGGGACTTGAGTTTGAATTTTCTGACACAAAAGAAAACGCTAAAGAACATGCGCCTGGACTTCGAACAGGGATGTTCAACCTTGAGTTTCAATCTCCTCAAATAACACGACTCATTTTTTATGGAACCGTCGGTGGGGGCATCTATCAAGAGCACCTTTCTGGGCATCGCACAACTAACTTTGGAAGTAATTTTGGCGGCGGAGTCAAAATTCCCCTTGGAGGCCCATTAGGTCTTAGAATAGACCACAGACTTTTTTTTCTACAGGGAAGCCCTTTAATTCAGCGTCCCCAACGTACTTACCTTGGACTAAACCTGGAGTTTTGAAACTAGATTAAGAATAGGGAACTCCGGGAAATACCGCAGCCCCCCATTAAACGTTTCTTATTAGCCGTGTTTAAATTAAAAATCCACTGCTAAATCCAAATTAATAATCGCCTGTCCACCACCAAAGGAATTATTAAATGTTTCGTACAGTTGTTGAACTTCATCAGGGAATTCTTCGTTCAAAATCGTTGAAACTGCATAATCTGCACCCGAAACAGCGGGGTCAATAAACATCACATATAGCGTTGTGTTGCCTTGGCCAGGTTCTTGGGCCTTATAAAGTTTTATGCCTTCCGCCTGTCTTTGGCGCTCAGGATTATCGCTGTTCTGAAGAGCGTCACGAAGTCTTCGCATCACACCTTCAAAATCATTCTCACTACCTGCCTTTATGTAGTTCAATATCATTCCAGAGCCACCAGACAACGCCCGAGCCTGAGCTTCGGCTTTTTGAGTTGTAAACGTTGTTCCAACTACGATGCCAATGACCAAGGTAAAAACAAGTGTAGTTCCAATAATAATATTTTTCTTTAGTCCCGACTGACCCTTATATGAACGCATTCTTAGCCCCCTCCTTACGAACGGTTACTCTAGCGTACTAAGCTACCTATACGAAAGTCCCCATTACTTCATTCGAAACAAGCATCCCGGAACGAGTAAGTCTCAAATACCCATCCGAATGAACCAAAAGGCCTGAATCTAGAAACGGTCGTAACCTTTCACCATAACGTTCCATGACATCTATGCCGTACTTAAAAGCGATTTTTTCTAAATCCAGACCCTCAGTAAGCCGCAGCCCTGTGAATATAACGTCCCCAACTCGCTCTTCTCTGGTTAGTTCATGCCTATCAATAATAGTCGAATGTCCGTTAAAAATTGTTTTAATGTACTGTTCCGTATCTAAGATATTTTTCCATCTCTGACCTTTTCGAGTCGAATACGCCCCACAACCAAACCCCATCCATTCGCCATCCTGCCAATATTTCAAGTTATGACGACAACGTTTTTCTGGAAGAGCAATATTTGAAATTTCATATTGCTCATAACCGGCAGCGTCTGTGCTAGACAGAGCATTCAAGTACATATTCGCAACGTCCTCATCAGGCGCCTGAGACCACGAGGCCCGCGACATTTCTTCCCGTAAAGGTGAGTTCGGATATAGCTCTAAAATATACAGTGACGCATGATGGGGCTGTAAGTCTAAGAGCGCATCTATCGACTGAGAGCAATCATCCCGTGTCTGCATCGGCAACCAAAACATTAAATCAACACTGACATCGAAACCCACACTCAGCGCTTCTTGAATCGATTGTCTTGCCTTAGCGGAACTATGAAGTCTCCCTAAACGCGACAATTCCTCATCGAGAAAGGATTGCACGCCGAAACTAATTCTGTTCACTCCTACCCTAAACCATTTTTCCAAGAGGTCAATCGATACAGTCTCAGGATTAGTTTCTAGCGTTATCTCTGAAAACTTTTTTAACCTAAAGGCATCTTTGCACGCAAAGATTAGGCGCTCAATCTCACGCGGAGTCAATAAAGATGGCGTGCCTCCGCCGAAATAAACCGAATCGACCGTCTCTTCCGTTGCCGCAGCCAAGATTTCTTTTTCGAGAGCATCGACGTAACGTTGTTTTACCGAAGAATCCAGCAAGCCACGGTTAAAGTTGCAATAATTACAGATCGATTCACAAAATGGGATGTGCAGGTAGATACCGAGGGGCTCAATATCTTGCATGGCTTCTCAGGTTAACTACTGGCCTTTCCCCCACTCCACCCAAGATCGAGACGACCAGATTTTAGTTGTGCGCGAGCACGCACTGAAGCACGCCGAGGCAATTTTCTTCGGGGTTGAGTTTTCCATCGTTGAAAAAGATCTTCACTAGTTGGCGGGTACTCAAAATCCCTATAATCTGGGCTTCCATACTCCAAAAATTCACACATTTCTCTAAGTCGAGAATGCATACGAAATCCCACACGAACCAACAAGGAATCAAGATCATCGCTGTCAGGCACATCTTCATAATTTGAAGTGAAGATTGTAGGAAGTTTGTCGTTATACCTGGTGTTGACGATTAGATTCATAGTCTCTTCGACCCAGTCTGTCGGCCTTTCTGCACCTAGATCATCAAGAACAAGAAGTTCCGCACTCATTACTCGGTCTAAGATGTCAGCTTCTGATTTGCGCGTAACAGGATTAAAGGTACTGCGGATGGTGCTCAATAACGTCCTAGTGTCAAAATAGAGACCTTGAATTCCTTTTTCCACAACCGCCTCTCGAAGTGTCGCCACTGCCAAATGTGTTTTTCCAACACCAGGCGGTCCAATCAGTAGAAGTCCTTTTTCTACCACAGGAAAAGAATCAGAAAAAATCTTTGCTCTTTCAACTGCTCGTAAAAGCTGTTCGTTGGGGTAGGTAACAAAATTCTTAAAGTTACACTTTTTGTACCGTGGAGGGATGTTTGCCTCGTTAAGTAAGGTTAACGCGACCTGACGCCGCCAGCACTCACAACGTGCGACGGTTCTGATTCCATCGATTTCACTGGCACGCCAACCTGTACTTTGGCACGAACTACATTCCATATAGCACCCTTGTAACCTAGAACAAAATCACCCTGCTAGACATTCTCTTACAGAATACATTTTCTAGAAACAACAGTCTGCTATCTAATCACTTTTTTTGGACAATGGTTTTTGATTCTTCTAGTTTAGGCTCAACAGTCACCGGAGAAGATGGTCTGACCAGTGTCGAGGGTGGCGAAGGCACCAAAGCTGTTCCGAGTCGCTCTTCCCAATCATCAAGACCTCTCTCCATCTCTTGCTTAACGTAGACCATAAATTCATTCACTTCTCGCTGCATTCGATCCATCTTCTGGCGCATATTAAGAATAATCTCTACACCAGCGAGGTTGACACCAAGGTCTCTAGTTAACGCTAAAATTGTTTCAAGACGGTCAAGATCTTCTTGAGAATAGAGTCTCGTATTTCCATCTGTGCGAGATGGTGTGAGCAACCCCTCCCGTTCGTACAATCGCAATGTTTGGGGGTGAATATCATAACGTTTCGCGACTGCACTGATCATAAACAGAGCTTTGCCAGTCTGATTTTTGGGCATTTGTTATTACTCGTTGAATAGGTTCTTTCTGACATCGATGGGGTTAAGCTGACCAAACTCACGCAACAATTCTTTAGAACGTTTATCGCGTATCGCTGGCAATACGATGTAGACACTTACCAGCAGATCTCCTCGACGGCCTGTACGGGGCGAAGGAACCCCATATGCTGACACTCGAAATATTGCACCAGATTCGGTGCCAGCTGGAATCTCAACTTGGGCTGCACTGCCGACAGTAGGAACTGAGATAGTTGAGCCAAGTGCCGCCTCATGTACACCAATCGGCACACGAATCAATAAATCGTCACCCTCTCGTTCAAAAAATCTATGTCTATCGACATTAGCAGTAATGTACAAATCACCAACAATTTGCCCCCCTGGACCAACGTTACCTTTATTGGGCACCCTCATCCGAGAACCATCAGCGACGCCAGCAGGAACTTGAATCGTAATTTTTTCATTAATCGGGATGGTTCCCTCAGCACGACAATTTGAACAGGGTCTTTTTCTCTGTCTTCCTGAACCATCACAATGATGACAGGCTTTAGAGAAGAGCATATGGCCACGGCGCCACTCTGCGGAACCTCTCCCACCACAATGCTTACAACGAGTTTCTTCGGCTCGACGAACACCGCTACCTCCACAAGGAGAACAAACATCCAGCCGCGTGATAGTTAATTGACGCTCCACCCCCAAAAGCGCATCCTCAAAACTCAGTGAAATTTCCCCATACAAGTCACTACCCTTTCCACTCTGCCCAGTGACATCAGCAGTGCGGGGTATTACTTCAGCAAACAATTCACCAAATGTTACGGAAGCGCCTGTGGCAGGAGTGGAGAAATCGAAACCACTAAACTCGACTGACCTTCCCTGAGTCACATTTGATGTCAGGCTACCAGAATCGTACTCTTGTCGCCTCTCAGGATCATGAAGTGTTTCATATGCTTCGGTAACTCTCCGAAAAAAAGCTTCGGCCTCGATATCACCTGGATTGATATCCGGATGATATCGACGAGCCAAACGGGTATATGCACGCTCCATATCAGCTAGTGACGCTCCGCGATCAACGCCTAAAATTAAGTAGAAGTCCATCATTTATTTCTTGTCGTCTTCAACTACCTCAGCATCGATGACATCCTCACCCTCATCGGATGCGGATGCGGTTTCAGATTCAGCTGAAGGCGCCTGTTCCCCTGCGGGTTGGGCCGTTTTGTAAAGCTCTTCCGCGGCTTTCTGCTGCACCGTATTTAACTGCTCTAAAGATTTATTGATGGACTCTATATCGCCACTTTCCAGAGATTTTTTTGTTTCATTTATAGCCTCTTGAATGCTCTTCTTCGCTTCATCACCGAGCTTGTCGCCAGAATCCTCGATCATCCGCTCAGCAGCGTAAATCAACTGATCAGCTCGATTTCTGGTCTCCACTTCCT
>CEUS01284382.1_pt1 | contig 33545 bp, 29 predicted proteins | sample 427031 | NCBI WGS metagenome assembly CEUS01 (sample SAMEA2622837, study PRJEB7988) | marine metagenome | biome: marine biome (ENVO:00000447); feature: marine epipelagic mixed layer (ENVO:xxxxxxxxx); material: "saline water (ENVO:00002010), including plankton (ENVO:xxxxxxxx)" | depth 140 m | reverse complement strand
GTTCAGAACGTCGTGAGACAGTTCGGTCCTCTATCCGCTGCGGGCGTAGGAGATTTGAGGGGTTCATTCCCCAGTACGAGAGGACCGGGAATGACGTGCCTCTGGTGTTCCGGTTATCGTATCAACGGTATCGCCGGGTAGCTAAGCACGGAAGAGATAAGCGCTGAAAGCATATAAGCGCCAAGCTCCTCCCAAGATAAGATCTCCCTGAAGAGTCCTGGTAGAACACCAGGTTGATAGGCCGGATGTGTAAGTGCAGTAATGCATTGAGCTAACCGGTACTAATTACTCGATCGGTTTTATCCAGCATCAAATTTAGTGCCGTCTCAACAGGTGCTTAATTTACCCGCTAGAAAGAATTTTTCGGAATTTAGATTTGAGTATCTCTAGTTTCACTATGTAGGAGAGTGGTAGCTAAGGTGATTTTCAAATCTAAATTCTGGTGATTATAGATGAGGGGAAACACACGTTCCCATCCCGAACACGCCCGTTAAGCCCTCGATCGCCGATGGTAGTGCGGCCCAGATGTCGTGCGAGAGTAGGTTATTGCCAGGATATTTTAACCCTCCGTAGCCTTCGGGTGGCGGGGGGTCTTTTTTTTAATGCACTGATTTCCTATCAAGTTTCAGATAGGGGGAACGCATGGTTGCTGTTGTGATATAAAGATCTTAAGGACCAATGGAATTAGGAGTAGGTCAGTTGTAATCTTACTGATAAAATTCCTTTTTTGAGGCGGATTTGGCCACTCTATTTAGCGAGCCGTCGAGAATTTTCTCCAGAAAATCAACCGGATAGAGGGATGGTATTTCGGTCAATGCTTGCTGGAAGAGTACAGTGGACGGAGTTAAGCCCGGTACGGTGTTAGCTTCGATAATAATAAGTTTTCCGTTCTCGACATTCATGAATGCGTCGATCCTGGCGAAGCCGCGAATTCCTAGGACGGAGGCTACTTGTTCTATACGCGCTTTTGCCCTGTTGATTGCGAATTGGGAGACATGGGAGGATGGCGGTGGGGTTATGTTGATCCCGGTGCCTCCTTGAAATTTCTCTTCCAAGCTTAAAACGTTGCCTTCGGCAACGATGAGGCTTGGTGAAAACGCACGGAGGCATTCATTCGTTTGCAGTACGCCGACCGTGGTTTCGATCCATCCGGTCCTTTTTTTCCAGTGAAGGCGATCCCTTATGATTTCAATTCGATCAGTCTCGATGAATTCTTCGAAAAGGATTGATTGCATTCGGTGGGTTGGCATCTCGATGACACCCATTTGTCCTTGGAGGGTTTCATCTGGTATGAGAGGGGCTCCTTGAAGAGCATACTGGCAATAGGCTTTGAGGTCATCTGATGTAAAAAGACGTGCGATTCCTGCAGAACACCCATCGCCGATCGGTTTGGCTATCAGAGTTTCACTTTGGAGGTGTTCCCTGAGATCTTTCCAGAGATTCTGATAGTCACGAGGTTCTAAACCTACTATCCGTTGAATCTGGACCTTCATTTTTAAGGCTGTGGAGATTCCCTTTGAACGAAGGTGCTCAAGAGCTTTCGCCGTTTTGACTTTGTCCATGCAAAGTTGTGATGCTTCGGCAGGGCATCCGCTGAAAGGTACTCCCGATTTTTCGAGTAAGCTTTGGAGAGTTCCGTTTTCTCCAATTCCTCCATGGAGAGCTATAAAGACACCTGGGGAGTTTTTCACAAAATCAGCCAAGTGGGATTTTTCGGGGAGGAAATTTTCCTCAGAAGTTGGAGTTTCTATGGCATCCAATTTCTTGAGACACCGTGTTCGAAACGGAGCCAGTAATCTTTCATTGGTTTCTGCTCGGCGGCAGAGCGTGGCAATCTCTTCAGTAGTGTGGTTGAGGGCATAGGCGTAGGGAAGGATCCAAATATTCTTTTGTTGGTCTAGAAAACAAGGCCGAGGTTCGTAGGTGCGCGAATTTATGAGCTTGAGCCAGACATTAGTGCCGCTCATCACTGAGACTTGTCGTTCGGAAGTATCTCCACCGAAGACGACGTCAACGGGAATCCGCTGTTGCCTTTTCGGAGCCTGAGATTTTGGAACTGGAATGCCCTGACGCTGGCAAGCACTTTCGAGAACGTACTGTAGTATGTTGCGGTGACTAAGCCCGATTCGCGCTGCTTGCATGAAGAGGAAACTGTTTTGTTCCATCCCACATATGGGATTAATATCTGAAAACCAAATCTTGCCGTCAGGCAGGAGCCATCCATCGAACCTTGCAAAATCATTTAGTTCGAACAGAGAGAAAAGTTGCTCCGCGCGGCACTGAATTTCTTTTGTCTTGTTGGGCGGAAAACGGGGAGGACAATGATATGTTACTTGTTGAGTTGGTAGATATTTCCGTCGATAATCGAAGATTTGGTTTCCACTGTAGTCGGTTTCAATTTCGTTTGGGATAAGAGCTACTGGTTTGCCTTGACAATTCTGGATGATGATAACGGTAAATTCGGTGCCTAGACAGAAGGGTTCCACGATGATCCGATGGCAAAGTTTATCGGTCAGGATATATCGGATACGATCGAGACATTCGGTGACTGAAGAGACCGAGAATACATTAATACTGGATCCTCCATTAGCTGGTTTAACTACTGCTCTCTTTAGAGACTGATTTCGAAAAAATTCCTGGAGTCTCCTGCTGTGGTTTTTCTCGGGTCGTTTCAAAAGGAGCGTTGGGATTGTGTAGTAGTTGCATTTTTGGAGAAATTCCCGGGCTCTGAATTTATCGAAGGACCGTCGGCAGCTTTTTGATGATGAGCCGATAAAGGGAAGGCCGATTGTTTCCAGGATTCGTTGTAGCTGGCCGTCCTCGCCCATGGTTCCATGGACGACAGGAAAGATTAGATCGATGTTTCTCAACAGTCTCGAAAGTGCAACTTTGTTCAGAGAATCACCGTTGCCTCCAATCTTAAACTCGAAATCGTCGGGTGTATTGGAATATAGCTGTGCGCGGGAACATCGATGGATTCGGTTCCTGAGGGAAATGTAAAAGGGAATGATTTCGACGTTTTCCGAATGAAGGTGATCGCAAACCGACCGCGCCGAGTTGAGTGAAATTCCCCGCTCCTTCGATGGCCCGCCGCACAGGAGGGCTATTTTGAGTTTCCGAAGCTGCTGCATGGCCAAAATGCTAGACGAGCTCAACCAAATGGGTGTTTACGCTCGGCAGTACTATTGGAAATATAAATGAAGGATTAATAATAGATGGACGGTCGCACCAAGATCGAAACCAAAGTAGCAAGGGCAGATTGATCGGGGTTATGGAAAGGAATGCCAACGAATGAAGACAGGGCAACGGAATTAAGGGCCGATAAAATGCAGTGTCGGAGAATAGATATTCGGCGAGAGTCCGGACTACTTAGGGTTATATGTGCTACTGATTAGAAAGGGAAATTATAGGCACTCAGTTAACTTATTCCTTCCTGAAGAAATTGCTTCAACTCGGGTAACGACATATTCTCAATCCCCAATTTTTCGACACCCCGCCCTGCCGATCTGGCGTCGAATCCCATTACCACGGAACCGATATCGATGACCGCATTCATGGTAGGAGTTGCGACTTTGTATTGCCTTCCCACCGAGCTCCAAGCGGCTATGCCGTAGGGAATATCTTCGGTGAGCCAACGGCTTTCCAATGTTCCCGGGGCCTTGAGCCGCGTGAGCATCCAGCTTCCGTTGATGGTGGCCCATAGGTCACCTTTAGGTCCAAATCCCGCCTCGTGAAAGGCATCATGGACTGGGGAAAGATTATAGCCCAGTGCTTTTGCAATAGCGCGTCGTTCAGAGTCAACGGCCATGATCACTTTTGCAACCGAAGGTGTAACTCCCTCCTCATAGAAGCAAAATTCTCCTCTTGAATATTCAACACGTCCGGCATTGAGCAAGACCCCCGCTGGATGAACGACTGGGTTCATAGCGGCGAGCCCGCAGGCCATTACGTCGGGGTAAGAGTAAATGCCAGGGAAAAGGGGATCAAGTCTAGAGAGAACGGTTTCGGTCTTCTTTGCTGGTAAAACCCCTAATCCCAGACTCTCAACGATTCCCCAGATAGTAGCTGTATCCGGCGCTGTTTTTCGGCAGACGTAGGGTGCGGTGTCGACCTCAGCTAAAGTAACGCCGGATCGGCCTGCTTCGAAAAGGATCTGAGAGAATTCTAGAGCCCCAAGAGTCCCTGGCATAAGGACGACAGTGTGTTCTGGACTCAGGTGACTTGCACAGGCTTTTGCGAATGGTTTATGTGCGTAGGCTGGAACGATTAAAAGGATGAGATCAGATGCTTCAACGGCTTGCTGTATGTTGGATGTTACATTATGAATCGTCGCAGATCCCTCCCCAGCAGCGCCAAGTAGCTGAATCTTGTTGTCAGTTTTAATCGGCTCTAGCGTTTCTTTAAAGCCTGGGATTTCACAAAGGGTTATATCGAAGCCCTCAATTGTGAGTTTGGCCGCGATCGAGAAGGCGGTGTTGCCTCCTCCCAGGATGGTGACAGGTTTGTTTCCCATATGAGAAGAGATTTGGTTATTTTTGTTCTTTTGACAAGGAGGGTTATCCGAGTTCTGGACTCATAGCAGATTTATTTGTTTCGTAAACTGGAGATCAAGATCATGGATTGCAAGGAATGTTGGAACAAGCACCTCATTTGCCAGATACTACCGGAGTCCACCGTTATATTCCTTAAAAGACTGACACTTTCTGTATTGCCCGTTTTTACCAGAAGGTGATTCAGGGGCTAGGATTACCATTAAAGTTGCTACGGTGTCGGCGCCTCACACGGTAGGAGGTGTTCTTTTTTGAGGTCGGACCAGAAATCAAACGGGATGTCGTGTTGCAGGAGTTGAATGTTTTGAAACACTTCTTCAACATTTTTAGCTCCAGGAACAATAGTAGCGACAGACGGATGAGCAAAGGGAAACTGAAGGGCTGCAGCCCTTAGATCGACTGAGTAACGATCGCAGACTCTTTTTATATTTCGGGCCTTTTCAAGGATTGCAGGTGGTGCCTTTTTATAGTCGAAAGTTGATGTTTCACTAATATTCTGCGAAAGAATTCCGCTGTTGAAGGGAGCACCGATGGCCAGCTGAACCCCGCGTTCAATACAAAGGGGTAGGAAATTTAATAAGGCAGACTGGTCTAGCAGGGTATAGCGACTCGCAAGGAGAACGATGTTTAGGTCAAAGCGTTCAATCATTCTTCCGGTGATCTCAATCTCATTCATACCCATGCCTATAGCTTTAACAATACCCTCAGACTGCAATTCTGAGGTGGCAGTCAGGGCCTCTGTGAACGTACTCTCCGGAAGCTGCCCGGTGAAGTCATGGTCGTGTACGTAAAGGATGTCCACTTTGTCGTAACCAAGGCGGTCTAAACTTTCCTCTAGCGATTGTCTAATGCCATCCCGGCTATAGTCAGGAATATTTTTGTATCGTGGTATACCATCATCGACAAGGAGCTCGGTATTCTTAGGATTTTCGGGTATGAGTAACCGCCCGACCTTGGTGGAGAGGGTGTAGGTTTCGAAAGGGTGGTCCTTCAATGCAACACCATACCGGTTTTCACTTCGCCCACATCCGTAGAGAGGGGCAGTGTCGAAGTATCGAATACCAGCATCGTATGCAGTTCTAATCAGATCGATTGCTTGTTTGAAGGGAGTTCCACCATAGATCCTATTCGGGAGTTCCATCCCAGCAAGAGGTGCTCCGCCCAAGCCAAGTTGTGTTACAGATGCGCCGGTTTTCCCAATTCCAATTACTTTGGAAGGATCAATCATTATAAGGTGTCTTTTTCAAATTTGGTGACTTCTGACCTTAGTAGCGATAAAGGTGAGCCTTTGATTTTCTGCAAATACAACTAATGATACAATTCTTGTTCTGAAAACCGTAATACGAGAATTGAAACGGTTTAGGGTCTTGTCGGTGAAGGATTGTTACTATCCCTTGATTTCTTGTTAAATCAAGCTAAGACGCAAGGCGTTTCGCCCGTTCCTTGATAAAACCAGAACGGGTTTAATATGAGCTTGAAGGGTAGTCGTGTTCGATAACTAGCTTTCGTCCTGTTTGCTAGAAAGCTTAATGTGGATGTCTAGAGTTCAGAAGATACTAAGCGAGAAAAGAAACCTAGAGCGATTAATATTTCCTTTCCCATTCGGAGTGAATCCCAAGAAAAGGGGTAAAGCAAAAATTCGCCAATTATTCCGAGGAGTTAGGGTGGATAAATATCATGGAGTTTTAGAAAATTAGATAAAAGGATACACAGTTATTTCTTTACAACAATCTTTGCTCGTGTTAGGAAGAGTCCTCTTCTCCATACCCTGTCCGTTTTTAGGCGAGGATGGAGTCTACTAACACAAAACGTTAAGGATAAGAAAAATGGCCACAAGAATTATAGTGGGTTTGATCGTCCTAATATCACTCATTCAAGGCTTAGCGACAGTGGATTCGGGAGGTATTTTGCCACTCGCGTTAGTCGTTCTTGGCTTGATTTATGGTGCAATGGCGGTCGATGCTGAGGATGCGACAAGCTTCCTTGTTGTAGCCCTTGCTGTTGGCGCCGCCGCGCAAGCGGATGTACTAAACAACATACAAGCAATAGGTGCTCATCTGGATGCCGTCGTTGGACAGATCAGTGTAGCTCTTTATGCTGGTGTGGTGACCGTACTTGTAAAAAGAATTCTCTCCCGTTTGGGATTGAAAGCGAGCGGATAAACAGAACGATCAGGCCGATCGGCCGCAGGATCGTTATTTAACTAACGGTCGGCCGATCGGCCTAGGTCTATCCCGGGGCAGGTTCAACGGTCGTCACAGTTACAGGGGATCAGCATCATTAAGACAGGCCCTCCCCGCTGTAGAAGGGGTATTGCCAGTTGATATTTTATCCTGCGGGATGTTGTAACCTGAGACCCCTTACGGGGGCTGCGGGTTAAACGTAGTATGAGCCGATGGGGTTAGTATCGGTCTGCATCCGTCAGACCCGAATTGGGTTCAATGAATAGTCTGTTGGCTGAATTGGTTGAGATTTTACAGCTGGCTTAGATTCTGAGGTGTTTGGTTGACTCTCTCGAACTATTTGGATCTTTGAAGCTTGAAAAGAATTCTATATTTCTCTTTTTCATTTCTCTAATGCTTAGTCCGGAAATTCGCACCACTGTCGAGGAACTTGTCAAGCGAGCTGGATACTTGTGGAGGTATCTTTGAAGTAGAAGACAGAAAGAAGGAGGCATCCTGCTTAGAGACGGCAATGGGAGAGCCTGGGTTTTGGGATGATAAAGAACAGTCCCGTGAGACATCGACTCGGCTGAGCCAAATCAAACGAGAAATTGAAAAGGTGGTCGATTTTCAGAGTCGAATTCAAGACTTGGAAATAATGTGTGATTTGGTGGCAGAAACGAATGATAAAGATGCAGCAGGATTGGAGGAAGAGATATCAAAATCTGTTAACGATCTTCGGAAAGAACTAGTGATGCTAGAGCTTAGGTCGTTCCTCAATGGGCCCCATGATAAGAGTAACGCCATTCTCAGCATTCATGCCGGAGCTGGAGGTACAGAATCGTGTGATTGGGCGGATATGCTGCTCCGGATGTACCTCCGGTGGGCAGAGCGGCGGGAGTATTCCGTGGAGATTCAGGACATTCAACCTGGAGATGAGACGGGAATTAGTAGTGCCACAATTTCTCTTAAAGGAGACAATGCCTATGGCTATGCCAAGGCTGAGCGGGGAGTTCATCGATTAGTCCGCATTAGCCCATTTGATTCGAACAATCGGAGACATACTTCGTTCAGTGCGGTAGATGTAATAGCAGAGCTGGAAAATGATGTTGATATTGCGATCGATGAAAACGATCTTCGAGTTGATACCTTTCGCTCGAGTGGCAAAGGTGGTCAGCACGTAAACAAGACAGATTCGGCAGTCCGCCTAACCCACTTGCCCACGGGTATTGTTGTTGCCTGCCAGAATGAACGTTCCCAGTTTAAGAATAAAGCAACTGCGATGACGGTTTTACGTTCTCGGCTCTACGAAAAAATAGAGGATGATAAGCGTGCTAAAATGGAACGCTTTTATGGTGCAAAGAATGAAATTGGATGGGGGAATCAGATCCGAAGTTACGTATTCCAACCCTATCAGATGGTCAAGGATCTAAGGATTGGAGTAGACTCCCCCAATGTTCAGGCCGTAATGGATGGAGATATCGATTATTTCATTGATGCGTGGTTGCGGGCAGGCTGTCCCTCTACTAGAAGGAAAGATTGATGAAAGAATCTTTGGACTATAGACATCTAAGGTCAATTTTCGACCAGCAGCCTCTTTTCGAGAATAAGACCTGGCAGCTGTCTCCCGAGCCTTGGTCTCTCTCTCGAGAAAAGATCGACGAGATCGGGAGAATTGGAGATGCATGCTTAGAGTTCTATAAGGCGCTTGAGACGCTTTATACGCGCTCAGCAAAAGATCGAAAGATTTTACGGAATCGGGATCTAAAAACGCCTTGGGTATCAACGTACTTTGACCGGGGCAAACCCTCTAAGCTCATCAACCACTCCAGGGCAAGGGGTACCCGTGGGTTACTGCCGCCAGTCATCCGTCCTGATTTGTTGATTACCGAGGAAGGGTTTATTTTAACAGAGATGGATACGGTTCCGGGCGGAATCGGTCTCACGGCATTTCTTAACCGTCTTTATGAAAACGAGCAGGATAATGTGGTAGGTGAGAATGATGCCATGATTCACGGATTCTACAAGGCCATTGCCTCGATCTATCCGAAGAGCGGACTCCCTCTCATAGGAATTATAGTGAGCGATGAAGCCCAAACTTATCGGCCGGAGATGGAATGGGTAGCGGATTCCCTCCAGAAGATGGGGAAAAGGGTGTATTGTTTTCATCCCAGCGATTTAATGCCGCTGGGGAAAACGGTGTGTGCCTCGATAGATGGAAATCCGGAACAGGTTGACATCCTGTACCGTTTCTGGGAGCTCTTTGATTTGGCCAATATTCCCGTTGCAGAATATCTGCTAGAGGCCCTGCAGGAAGCAGAATTAGTGGTGACTCCACCAATGAGGCATTTCCAGGAAGAAAAGCTAAGTTTGGCTCTTTTTCACCATCATTTACTGGAAGATTTCTGGAGTGAGAATTTGAGCCGGACGGCTTTCGATACTCTTAAAAAGATCATACCCCAATCCTGGATAATAGATCAGGTGGAACTTCCGCCTAGTGCTGTACTGGATGCTCCCTACATCGGAGGTAAACCAATCTGGCGTTGGGAGCAACTTGGCGAGGCGTCTCAGAAAGATCGAAATTACATCATTAAGTTGAGCGGTTATCACGAGTTGGCATGGGGAGCCCGTAGTGTAGTCCTGGGCACAGACTCGCCGCGTAACGAATGGTCGGCAGGAATCAAAAATGCACTCGAGCAAAGTAAAACTAATCTGCACATTCTTCAAGACTACCACAAACCAAAACGCCTCGAACATCCGATATACCAAGATAGCAACAGTTTCTCTTTGCAGGAGGGACGAGTACGCCTGAATCCCTATTTCTTTGTTTGGGAGGGGAAGGCCCATTTGTGTGGAATCCTTAATACATTCTGTCCGGCTGACAAAAAGATCATCCATGGAATGAAGGATGCAGCTCTTCTCCCTTGTCGCTACGGTTGATAGAATTCGAATCGATTTCGAAGTAAGAGAGATCCAGCCCTTAGACGTCTGGAGTCTCTTCTTTTCTGGTCAAATTACCTATAGCCTTCAATTCTAGGAAAGAACAGAATCCTTCCCTTGGGCGATAATTCTTACCTCGACCTAATTGGGAGGAACGGTTTTCTTCCTCCCTTTCCCGGTCGCGGAACGGCTTGGCTCGGATTGTTGCCGAGCTTGGATTTTGTCAAGGATATCGGAAATGTACCTGTCATATTCTTTCTCGGAAACCTTCTCTACCTCAATTTCGCTCTCGTTGAATTGAGGTAGAGACGCGCCTTCTGGGAAGGAGGAGAAGCCGAAGCTTTTCCCATCCGGAGTTTCAGTCAGGGTAGCCTGAGAACCATTTTGCCAAACAATATGCACTCCGTCATTTAGCATGGTCCATCGACCCTTCAGTTTTCGAATTGAGGTCTCCCCGTCAAAGCGAGTTCGAGTGACATGACTCCAGAGGTCGATGTGAACGAAGTAAGGTTGCTTCTCGTCAGGAATTCGCCAAAAGCCCACAAAGGCATCGGAAGTTGCTGTTGGCCCCAGGCTAAGATTGAAATATCCTCTTCCCTGGTTAGGATCGATTCGGACAATGGGCGCCGTGAAGATCCGATTGGTCCCAGCAGTCCCGGTAAATTCGAATCCTTCTGAATTCTTACGAATCATTTCAGGGGGATCAGTTTCCCATTCGATTCTGATTTCAGAACCGTATTGCCCCCATTCCCCCTCATCAATATTGGCACCTTTCCGACTGCTTTCTGAACGAGAGATCTTCCCTCCTCGTTCTAAAAAATAGAAGATAGGATTGTTTTTCCCTCTTCGAGTTTCCCAGAAGCCTACGAACTCACTCCGACTGGTATGAGAGTCGGTATTTTGAGGTTCCGCCGTTGTGGCTCTTTTATCTCTATCGGATACCGTGAGACTACCGACGCGCTTTTTGCTGAGCCGGTGGGCCCGAGCAATTTTGTCCGGTTCCGCGTCAAGCGAAGTATGAGGGAAGTATGAATGCCTAAAATAGCGACGCTCTTTTTTTATGATGATATCTCGGAATCCGTTCTCCCATCGCAGAAACAGCCGATTGTCTTTTAATATCCAGGTGCCTTTGTCTATTACGTTGCTAGCCGGACCAGAGTAGAAGCTCGAGGCGCGGCCCATTTTCTTTACAATAAGATAAAAGGTATCACCCTCTGGTTCATTAACTATCCACCATCCGGAAAAATCTGGGGTAACAAGTTGCGGGCTGGAATCGGTTTGCGAACCTAATTCTGCAGGGATAAGACCAGCAATCAGGCCGAAAATTCCTGCACAAGTCTGGGTATAAAACTTTCCCCACTGCATGGATATTGCATTAGCTCCAAGAGCGACCGTTATCAAGTGTTATCAAGAGTTGCCTGAAGAGTCGAATTCCATCACACCGAAGAAATGAGTCAGCATCGATGCTATTTCCGGAGTGACGAAGAAAGAATTGATGTAGCCTTTTAGGAATTGTTTCGTCGGTCGTTCCGATTTCGGCCGCCGGGACCGTTTCCCCGGCCCCTGTCCTGGTCATCCCTTCTGCGGGGTCTTCTTTCTCCACCAGATTGATTACCCGAAGGCCTTTCCCGTTCTTCTACCTGACGTCCTTCTTTTTCTGCCATGGCGATTCGTCGGCTCAAGCGAACGCGACCTTTATCGTCGATCCCAATACACTTTACCCACATTTCACCGCCCATTTCGGCTATATCTTCCACTTGGGTGACACGGAAATCGGCTAGTTCAGAAACGTGAACCAGCCCTTCTTTCCCAGGTAAGCATTCAACAAAACAACCAAATTCCTTAATGCCGCGTACTATTCCGCGATAGGTCTTTCCTACCTCTATATCGCCAATTGCGATTTCCACTTCCTCAATTGCCCTCTGCAAAGCATCTTTACTAGTGGCATAAATGAGAACTTTCCCACTATTATCTTCGTTTATATCGATCTCTGCGCCACTTACTTCGGTAATGCGTCGGATTGTCTTACCGCCCGGTCCGATGAGGGCTCCAATCTTATCCGGATCAATCTGCAATTTGTGGATACGAGGAGCAAATGGATTCAGCTCCTGTCTCGGAGCAGCAATTTCTTCCTCCATAATGTCAATTATTGCGCAGCGGGCTTCTTTGTTCCTACTGATAGCTTCCTTTGCGATTTCAGCCGGTAGACCTGGAATCTTGAGATCCAACTGAAAGCCGGTAATCCCTTCTCTTGTTCCGGAAATCTTGAAATCCATGTCACCGAAATGATCCTCGCTCCCAATAATATCTGTGAGTACTACATGCTTAGAAATAGCTCCGGTTGAATCCCTTTCCGTTACAAGCCCGGCTGAGATTCCGGCCACGACTCCCGTGATCGGAATACCGGCATCCATCAAGGCGAGACAGCCGCCAGAGACCGATGCCATGGAGGTGGACCCATTTGATTCCATTATCTCTGAAACAAGCCTAATAGTATAGGGAAACTCCTCCTCGCCAGGGATGATGGGTAGTAGAGATCTCTCAGCTAGAGCACCGTGTCCTACTTCTCGGCGTCCAGGACCGGAAATACGACCGGTTTCACCGACCGAATAGTGGGGAAAGTTATAATGTAGAATAAATGATTTCGAGCGAGGACCTCCGGTCAAACCATCCGATTCTTGGTTATCCGAAACGGTTCCCAGAGTGCAAATGACGATCGATTGTGTCTCTCCCCGTTGGAATAATGAAGAACCATGGACACGCGGAAGGATTCCGGCCTGGCATGTAATCTGACGTAAATCAGCCGATCCTCTTCCATCTACTCTTTTGCCATGTTGGAGGATGTTCTCTCGATAAAGATCTTCTTGTAGTGATTCAAATGCCATCCGAAGCTGGTCAGGATCATATTTTTCTTCCCCAAACTTCTCGATTAGAGCGTCTTCGGTCTGTTTCTTTAAGTCCTCCACGGCTCTCTCGCGATCTAGTTTCTGGGACTTAAAAACAGCCTGACCCAAATCTTCATGGACATGCTCTTTGACGAATTCTAGAATTTCAGGATCACAATCTTGTAGTTCGAATTCTCTCTTCTCCACTCCACACTTTGCGGCCAGTTCTTTCTGAGCTGAAGTTAGTTTAATGACCTCGGCCTGTGCGAAATCGAGGGCCTCAATAAATCGCTCCTCGGAAATTTGTTCTGCACTCCCCTCAATCATTAACATCTCGGATTCAGTTCCGACATATATCAGGTCCAAAGTTGACTCGAAAAGTTGCTCATGGGTGGGATTCGTGACGAATACGCCATCGAGTTCTGCGATTCGGACTCCTCCCACTGGCCCGTTCCAGGGGATATCGGAAACCATCAAAGCTGCGGAAGCACCGTTGATCATCAGAATATCCGGATCTTGGTTGAGGTCGGTCGTAAGTAACATACCTACTACCTGAACCTCGTTAACAAAACCTTTGGGGAACAGGGGACGCAGAGGTCGATCACAGAGACGTGAGGTCAGAATCTCTTTATCTGAAGGGCGGCCCTCGCGTTTGAAGTAGCCACCGGGAAACCGACCTGCTGCCGAAAATTTCTCCCTATAATCGACCTGGAGCGGAAAAAAGTCCTGTCCTTTTCGAAGTGTATTCGCGGCGGTGGCGGCGACAAAGACAGTTGTCTCGCCCAGGCTGACAATTACGGAACCATTCGCTTGTCGAGCGATGGTTCCGGTAGAAAGGGTGATACCCATTCCATCAACATTTACTTCGTGAGCTTGTTTTAGCATAGATTGAAATTTCCTTCCCAGGAATGTGTCATTTTGATGTAGATCGGATTACGCCACCGTCAAATTCTTAAGAGGAATTTAACGAATTTTTTAAACTCATTTTCGCAGCACGACAAAGCGGCAACGAATAGGCCTACTGATTGCTAACGGCGTAGGTTAAGCTGCTGTAGTAGCTTATTGTACTTTTCGAGATTGTGCTTCTTGAGATAGTTTAGGAGCTTCCTACGCCGACTCGTCATGCCGATTAGACCTCTCCTGGAGTGAAAGTCCTTTCGATGAGTTTGCAGGTGTTCAGTGAGGTGATTGACCCGGGCAGTTAGGAGAGCAATCTGTACTTCGCTGGATCCTGTGTCTTTGTCATGGATCCGGTTTTCTGAGATAATCGATTCCTTGTCGATCGTAACTGTCATTATTTCATTTGCATTTTGCCGCACCCGGGATCGGGAAGAGCGGGACCAAGTTCAGCTCTCGCTCCTATCCCATACCTATATGTGCCGATTGATTACGGTTGAGAGTAAGAGTCCTCGTTGTTCCAAGACTGATTCCAACCGCGAAAGATATGAGGGTGGCGTTACAACAAAGGTTTGCAAGAAAAAAGAAATGTATGGGATTAACAGTATTTAACGGGGAATTGTTCCTTTATAGCTTTCTGAGATAGACAGCAGACTTCCAAGTTAAACTAGTAATTTTAGTGCAAATGAGTACTCGGATCTGATAAACCCCCTAACCTGGAGCAAGGATAATATCCATGATGTGGTTGCAGTTCTTAAGCCGGCGAATTCTTTCGAGGATCATATTGCGATGAAAGCTGAGTTCTTGGCGCAAGGTTGCGTTTGCGACAAGAATTATAAGACGATTCCTGCGGTCGATTCTCTGGGGTTTGCAACGATTGGCGTTGGGTTCCCCCATAATAAGCTTCCAATTTGAGGCGATTATTTCCTCTGGTGTTAGTTTCCCGATTTTGTATCGGTCAGATAGGATTTCGAGCAGGGTGTCGAATTCGCTAGGATGCCGATCAACTGATTGGCTCTCGTCCTCTGGCAGGGAGCGGAAATTAGCGATCAGATTCTCGATTCGACGTGGATGCCTCATGAAAAGGTTCTGTTTTCGAGTAGTGGTATGAATTCCTGAAGTGAGTCTATCTGGCGGTAAGGATCGGGAAGCTGGTTCCTTTCCACAAGCAGGTGGTGCCAGCCGGCAGCGATTGCGCCGTTGGCGTCATGATCAATGCTGTCTCCAACATGCAACAACTCTTCCGGGGACAGTTTGAGGACCGATTCTACATGCCGGAAGGCACGAGTGTTAGGTTTCTCAATCCCGATCTCACTGGATAGGAAAATCTCTTCGAAAAAGGGTAAAATATTTAGTTCTTTAAAGACTTTTCGAAATCTCTGATCAGAATTACTAAGGACGCAAAGGCGAAAACCTAGGTCCCGGGCTAGGAAGAGGATTTCTTTGGCACCCTCAATTAATTCCCAACGTTTGGCTGAGGCGAAGGTCTCATAAAGATCCTCGAAGATAATTCCAAATAGTCCGTTATCAACAGTGCTACCGATAGTTTTTCTAACTATGCGACACCAGTAACTTTTTTCCGAACTCTCGGTGACTTTTTCGCGACGACTGGTTGTCTCTTCTTTAAGCGCGATTCGAAAGGACCTATTGAGAAGTGATGGTTCAACTGTAACCCCGTGATTCGATAGAATCTCAGAGTAAACATGGCCGACGGAAGGATATGGTCGAATCAAAGTCCCTCCCGCATCGAAAGAGATGGCGGCAATCTTGGAAAAAGGAATCAAGGTCGTAGGATCTTGTTATGAGGTGTTTTATTTTTTATGTCCAATCGTTCGATCGCAAGTGGAATCCGAGATTCTTATCAAAGTTATGAGAGGTATGAAACTTATGAAGCAGAAGAACAAGGCGCAGAGAAAGAAAGTATGTTTAAGACTGTAGGAATCGGTAATCCAACCTACTAATGGAGCAAGAGAGGCGAAAATGAGACGACTGACCATATTTGTAATGGAGAGCACAGTGGCTCTTCGATCTGAAGTGACAAGTTGGTTGAGATATGTGCGAATAACCGGAGTATTGATACCTCTTACGAAATAGAAAATAAACAAGAAGCCGATTCCCCAGAGAGATTGGAACGAGAAGAGGAGAAAATATCCCAAACCCATGAGTACAGCCAAAAGTTTGAGGAGTAGTCGACGCCCTAGTAATTTTTCAATTCGATGGGCGAGGAGGGAGAATACACCTACGGAGAAATTGAGGGAGAACCAGACAACCCCAAACAAAACAAGAGGAAGGTTAACGAGTTGGAGATAAGGCTGAGCTAGCCAGGCAAGGGTGAGGGTCGAGGCCGAAACCGAGGCTGAATAGATGATCAACCATCGGACTTCAGCGTGTTTGTAAAAAGCGAAATATACGATTTGAAGAAGTCCCCGAAGCTTACCATCTTTACAGTCATAGCCTATGCTTTTTGGTTCAACGATACTGAAGGCGAAAGGGATGGCGACAAAGGAAAGGGCCGTCTCAAAGTAGAGCGGCGTCCGCAGACTGATTGTTGCCAGGAGACCCCCTAGGACGGCTGCGACTGCTTCAGACATATTGCCGGCTGATCGCAGCTGTCCCTCAGCTTTCATGTAGTCGGCCTCTTGCCCAGTTTCCTTAAGTGATTCGAAAAGTAAGGCTGAATCGGATCCAGATATAAAACTGCTGCCCAGGCCAAGAATAAGTTCTGCTATGAGGAATCCCCAGAATTCTTGGGAAAGCGAATAGACGGTAAATCCGCACGATCCAAGGATTGTCCCTAATACAATTGCCTTCTTGCGACCGAAAACGTCTGCATAATAGCCTGAAGGAATTTCGAGAATAAGAACTGAGATTGAAAAGATTGCTTGAAGAAGCATGATCTGGAACATGCTGAGACCATTCTCTCGAAAGAATAGCACGACAACGGGCATGATGAGGAGGAACCAGCGCAGAGCCTGGATTACTTGGAGCTTCCAAATGTTGGAGGAGAGCAATCTTACTGAATTAGCTGTTGTTCATAGATATTACGGTAGAATGGACAGCGGTCAAAAAGTTCCTCGTGGTTCCCGTGATCAACGATCTGTCCTGTCTCGAAAACAAGAATTTCACTTGCCATCCGAATTGTTGATGGCCGATGGGTGACAAGGATAACGGTCCGATTAGCGACCAGGTCCTCAAGAGCCATTTGGATCATTTGCTCAGAGTCGGAATCGAGGGCCGATGTCGGCTCGTCGAGAATTATAATGGGGGCATCTTTGAGAAAGGCTCGGGCGAGCGAGATTCTTTGAGCTTGGCCGCCTGATAGGCGAGTACTTCTTTCTCCGACAAGCGTCTCATACCCCTTTTTGAAGGAGAGCGTAAAGTCGTGTGCAAATGCTCGCTGAGATGCTCGATAAATCTCCTCTTTTGTTGCGCTGGGCCGGCTTATTAGAATATTATTATAGATGGTGTCGTTGAGGAGGACGGGAGTCTGATCTACTAAGGCGATCAGATTTCTCAGACTGGCGAGCTGTACTTTGCGAAGATCGTGACCATCAATCGAAACGGAACCGGAAGTGACGTCGTAGAATCGGAGGATTAGGTTGATGAAAGTCGACTTGCCAGCGCCGCTGGGTCCTACTAAGGCGTAGCATTTTGAAGGACCTATCGAACAATTAATGTCGAAAAGAACGGGAGCATCACCATAGCTGAAAAAAACATCACGGAATTCGATTTTTCCAGAAATCTCTTCCATAACAAAGGCGTCACTGCTATCATCGATTGAGACGTGCTCATCCAACAGTTCTTCGATTCGCTCGATCGAGGCGATTCCTTTTCGGAGTTCTCCGGCAATTACTCCGAGTTTCTTAACCGGATTGTAGGCGAAATGAAGGGCCATGGCGAGGGGGACGACTTCGTCAAGCCCGATCTCAGAATAGTAAGAGTAGTAGATAGCAAGCGCGATCCCGATAGAAGTAATAAAGTCGATGCTGGGTGAGATTGCTTTTAGATACTTTACAACTTTCATCTGGAGGATGAAAAACCATTGGATTTTTTCAAGAAAGGATCGGGCTTGCCTATCTTCGAGGGTAAAAGCCCTGACTTCTCGGATCGCACTTAAGTTCTCCCTTACAAATTCGGTTACTGACGCCATCTGCCGCTGTAACTGGAGGGCGCGATGATGGAGTCGTCTCGCTAAGTAGCGTAAGGGAAGAATGCAGATGGGAAGGAAAAGAAGAAAAAGAAGGAGAAATGCGATGCTACTTTTCTGTACCGTCATCCAAGCGAGGAAAGCTATCGAAGCAATAAGCGTGGCCGGCTGAATTATAAGGTCGTTGGAAACATCAGTTATGGTTTTCTGGAGGACCTGGGTGTCGTTCATCGTTCGGCTTAGAAGGTCGCCGCTGGTATGCTTATCGAAAAAAGCAAGATGAAGTTTCTGCAATTTCTCAAATACCCTCATACGAATTACCTCTAGGACTCGTAATCCACAAAAGGTAATAAGGTAAGCGTTGAAGAATCCGGAGAGAGCGCGTAGGGCGATGAGAGTGGGAAGTTGAAGCACGAGGAGAAAAACGCTCATGCGAGTCAATGTTGCATCTTCGCCGAGCTTGGAGAGTATCTCACGAAGGACCGCGGCAAGCCCGAATCCGCTCGTTGCAGCGAAAATTACTCCGCAAAGTACCGCGGCAGAGAATTGCATTTTAACGCTTGAAAGTATAGCAAAGTAAGGAAGTAGTCTTTTCACAGTATTGCTTCCAGACGGTTAAACACCATTTGGGGCGTAATTTCCTCGGTGGCGTGACCGCTCTTCCCAGATGAATTCTTGGGAACAATAATCTCCCTTGGTGCATTAAAAATAGGACCTCTGGCATTTGGGTTAGTGGGTCCATAGATCGCCATTACTCTGGCTCCTATAAAGTTGGCAAAGTGAAGACCGCCAGTATCCCCGCCAATCACTATGCGGCAACTTTTGAACTCGCTTGTTAGCCAACTAAGATTGGTTTTGCCAGCACGATCAATCACATTTTTCTCTGCAAAGCCCTCGGCAACCTTGGTCGTGATTTTACGGTCCGAATTCGAGCCGTAGAGAATAAACTCAGTATCCGGAACCATTAGAAGATAGGCTTTCACAAGGGATCGCCAATGTTCAATCGGCCAGCGGATTCCAAGTGGACTAGTTCCTCCACATATGAGACCGATTCTATTGGCTTCAGGATTCTGATGGAAATTATCATTTAGAGGAGAAAAATCGGGGTCAACCTGAAGCCCCAGTTCTTCTAGGAAGCGGGTCCAGATTGTAGTTTGATGGGTGTTCGATACCTCAAGATCATTTGGGATTTCCCACGGATGGGAAAGAAGGCTCAGAGATTTTCCGTTTCTAAGGATTCCAAATCGGTTGGGGCAACCGGTCAACCATGCTTCTGTCTCAGTAAGGCTTGAATTGTCGAAAAGTATGTAAATATCCGGATACATGTCCCTGAGTCGCCAGAAAAAATGGAGGCGCTTGGACAGCCTGGGTTGGATTGGGATGGGAAGCACATCTTCTGCCAGATTCGTTCTACGCAGAAAGGTGCTCATTGTCTCTGGTGCTATGAGGGTCAACTCAACATCGTCCCGGCTTTTACGAATCGCTTTGAGAAAGGGGAGGACCATCAGAGCATCAGGAAATTGATTGGGAATTCTGACCCAAAGCCTTGTGTTGCGAGAGATCTGTCTTTCATTCTTATTATCCAGGAACAAGAAAGATTTCCGGTGGGTTATACAAAGTTGTTTCGAAGGATGCTGCTGAAATTTCCATCGATTATGTGCCCAAAGCCAATTGGCGCAATGGTCATCGTTCTCGGCAAGGTAGTGTTCCAGCCAACGGTGAGAAGCGGTGGTCACGCTAGCTTCATCTTTTTCGCATTCGAGAATTCGAGTAATTATTGTCGCGCGCCAAAATGCGGTTCGCTCGGGGAAGAGTATGACTGCCGGCACCTGGAACTTCCGGACCATTAGGCCTGGTAAAGTAGTAGCGGAAGCGACGCGATCAAACATGGTAATGAGCGCGCCTTTTTCCCCAGCGTTTTGATCAAACAGAACCATTATCCATCCGCCATCTCGGATTAAAGCTAATGCGGTATTAAACCCTTTATTTCGAGGTAACATAGCAGCACCAAAGCGAGATCTATTCTGGGTTAGCCATTTGTCCAAAAGGGGTTTGCCAAATGGTCGATAGACAACTCCTACTGGTGGGATTTCCGGGACCAATAAGGGAAACAGTGCAGTTGCCTCTGCCAGTGCAAAGTGAGGGAGTATAGCAACGCCACCGCGATTCTGATTGAGGATGGGGGTTATTATTTGCCGACTCTCCTCTGAAAGTGTGACCATTTGGCGGTAGCGCTTGTCAGAGAAATAAGGTGAGGCAAGGGAAAAGAAAACTGTTTCGAAGAATCTCCGAAGCGATTCACTTGCAATTCTTCGACGCCACTCCTCGCTTCTCTTAGGAAAAGCATGGTGTAGATTGGAAAGAATCGTTTGCCTTCTTGGACGATGAAGGTGAAGGGTAAGGAATCCAGCACCTTGACACAAATATGCGACGATTGATTCGGGGAGATGGGCAATGAGCCATCCAGCGCACTTTATGGTGAGCAACAAGATCATAAATGGTGAAACGGGATATTAAATAAAATGCGAAGGTGTTGGATACGAATATCGATTGAAGTATATTCCTCTTTGAGCCGCAACGACTTTTCAGAATCCCATTTACAACCAATTGAGAATATTGCTAGTAGTTTCTCGGATCCGCTGCATAAAGTTTTGCACTAAGCCCGAAACACTTCTAACGGAACTAACTCTATGATCGATATTAGAATTCTTCGTGCCAATCCGGATCGGGTGCGTAAGGCAATTGAACTAAAGAAGTTCGAATGCGATCTTGAAGCTCTTCTCGAAATTGATCGGTTGCGACGGGTCTTAATTACGAAAGCCGAAACAGCCCGCGCCGAACAAAAAAAAGCGAATGCTGAGATGGCAAAGATGGAAAGGGACTCGGCTCAATTTCACTCCCGGTTGAAAGAGATGAAATCGCTATCTCAGGTGGTTAAGGGTCTGCAGGCGGAGCAGCAGGAGATCGAAAGTAAATGGGAAGAGAAGTTGAGATTGGTACCGAATTTGCCCCATGAGACTGTGCCGGAAGGAGAGAGTGAACAGGAGAACTTAGTGGTCCGAAGTTGGGGGGAACCGGAAAAAGTTTCAGCGTTAGCGAAGCCACACTATGAGATTCCCGGTTTTGATAGTGCGGTTGACTTTGAATCGGGTACCCGAGTAACGGGGGCGGGATTTCCATTTTTTGTGGGAAATACAGCGCGGTTTATTCGTGCTCTGATCAGCTTTTTTCTCGATGAGGCGATGAAAGCAGGTTATACGGAGGTCCATCCACCACTGCTAGTGAATGCGGAGAGTGCGATGGCAACGGGGCAACTCCCGGACAAGGAAAAACAAATGTACGAACTGGAGGGGGATCGGTTTTTCTTAATCCCGACCGCAGAGGTGCCAATTACGAATCTACTACGAGGGAAGACGGTACAAGTATCCGAACTCCCGGTTCGGATGTGTGGGTACACTCCAAATTTTCGGCGCGAGGCAGGAAGTTATGGAAAGGATGTACGTGGACTGAACCGTGTGCATCAATTCGATAAGGTAGAGTTGGTTAATTGGGTGAATCCTGAGAGTAGCTATAATGAGTTGGAAGATCTACTGAAGCACGTCGAAGGGCTCCTGCAGAAGCTGGAACTTCCTTACCGTGTTTTGTTAATGTGCGCAGGGGAAATCGGATTTCCCCATGCAAAGCAGTATGACTTAGAAGTCTGGTGTGGTGGCCAGAAGCGTTGGATGGAAGTTTCGAGTTGCAGCAATTTCACTGATTTCCAAGCGCGCCGAGCCGGAATACGCTACCGAGCTGAAAACGGGGACTTTAACTTTGTCCACACACTGAATGGATCAGCCCTGGCGCTCCCACGTACCCTTGCTGCTCTCTTTGAGAATAATTTGCTTGAGAATGGATCGATCAGAGTACCGGAAAGTCTGCAAGAATACTTTCGGGAGGAGACGCTAACATTTACCTAATCGTGACCCTGCTAAGTGCCAGTGGAACTTGGCGAGAGGCTGACGAATTCCTCTATCAATACATTGGGTTTGTTCGATGAGCGAATGGCAAGAGAAAGCGATGCGTCTAGGTAGGGTACTTCCCCTCGATCGGTTAAAAACGGAGGTAGGCGAATTTCTGAATTCTAGAATGAAGGAAGAGAGTTGGGTTCTTGCCTGTTCGGGCGGATCGGATTCGGTCTGTATGGTGTTGTTACTATTTGCACATTTTCCGCATCAACGAGGACTAATGAGAGTAGCCCATTTCAATCACGGTCTTCGTTCTAAGGAATCTGATGAAGATAAGCGATTTGTTGAAGACATGACGCTAGAGCTCCAGTTAAAATTTTCGCAGAAGCAGTGGAAACGGAAAAGCCAAGACAGAGTTTCGATGGAAAATGCCAGGAGAGCACGATTTGAATTCCTCCGGAAAACTCAGAATGAATGTAATTCGAGAATTCTCTTTCTGGGACATCAATTAAACGATGTAGTGGAAATGATGCTGATGCGAATGGCTAGGGGAAGTTGTACAGGCGGACTAGCTGCGCCACGTCCGGTTCACCAATTCCGTGACGGGATTTTCCATCTGCGTCCCCTTTTGGAGCTCTCTCATTCTGAGATTGTCGTTGCTTTAACTAAGGCGGGTGTGGAGTGGAGAGAGGACTCTTCCAATCGAAGTGGAAAGTACACTCGTAACCGCATACGGAATGAAGTAGTTCCGTTGCTGCGTGGAGCGTCGCCCCAAGATGCGATCAAAGGAGCAGGGCGAACCCGCGAACTTCTGGAGGAAGATGACGAAGCGCTTAATTGGTGGCTAAACTCGATGGTCGGAGGGGTCCGGGAAGGGAGAATCTTTGATCTTTCTCCCCTTCGGTGCAAGCCGAGGGCTCTAATCCGTCGGGCCGTCGAGAGCTTTCTTTGGACAAATGAAGTACGGCCGATATTGGGCCGTCACCAGGTCGAAAAGTTGATTCAGGCAGCAATAGAAGGAGACCTCCTGAGGCTGGAGGTGGGGAAAGAAGTCGTGGTTTTAACCAAAAAATGCCAGTTGGTGATAGAGGAAAGAAAAAGAAAGCCCGAGCTCAAGTGGACGAAGTTGAGAGTGAGGGTTCCTGCAGTCGTCTATCTTCCATGCGGTGCCTCTCTCTCTGTTTCCGTAGGGTCTTTGGGCGAGTCGAAACGTACTGAAGTAAGGGAGGGTAATTTCGATGAACAGAAGGAAGTCTTCTTGCATCTAGAAAAGGCAGAAACACCCGACTTAGTGGTAAGAAGGTGGGAACCAGGTGATCGATACCGTCCACTTGGAGCACCTGGCCGTATTAAACTACAAGATCTTTTCACAAACAGAAAAATTGCCCGCACGGAACGGAATCTTCTGCCGATTGTCTCTCTTAACGATGACGAGATTATATGGTGTCCGGGTATCCCCCCTTCTAATGCTTACAAAATAAGGCCAGATTCCCGATTTGCTCTTAGGTTGACTTACTGCAGATCTCTAAACAGATTATGATCGTCTTGTACCGTACTTATCCGGAGATGAATAATTATGTCTGACGAAGAACATCCAGACCGAAGCTCAAATACGCAGCGAGGACCTAATGCGGATCGCTTCAAACCGATTCTTATTTGGATGGTTGTTATTAGTGTCTTATTCAGCCTCTACTTCTTCTCTGATCCGAGGCCGCGAACTAACGATGCTTGGACCATTAAGGATGTAATTCGAGCGGCTGAGGAAGATCGGATTGCAAACGGGAGTATAAAGTCTGACCCCACAGGAGGTCCCCAATGGACTGAGATTTCAGTTTCTCTTAAAGATGCGCCTCATGAGGAGCATGTCTATGTGGCGAAAGGGCGTCTCACGGACGAGAATTTGGAACGTTTGCAAGAAACGGGGCTTTTTACAGAGAATCCTGCTAGCACGCTATTTACCGAGGTCCTTCTCACTCTTCTTCCCTTCGTGATCATAATTGGAGTTCTCTATTTTCTCTTTGTGCGTCAGTTGAGGATGGCCGGGAGGGGAGCTATGAGTTTTGGAAAGAGTCGCGCAAAGATGCTCACCCGGGAGCGCGAGAAGGTGAACTTCCAAAACGTTGCGGGGTGCGAAGAGGCCAAAGAGGATGTCCAGGAGGTCGTCGAGTTTTTGAGGGATCCTAAGAAATTTCAGAAGATTGGAGGACGTATCCCCAAAGGTGTATTACTAGTAGGGCCACCTGGGACGGGAAAGACCTTATTGGCACGTGCGGTGGCTGGTGAGGCGGATGTACCATTTTTTAGTATTAGTGGCTCCGATTTCGTTGAGATGTTTGTCGGAGTTGGGGCAGCACGCGTTCGGGATATGTTTGAACAGGGCCGAAAAAATGCGCCTTGCATTATCTTTATCGACGAGATTGACGCTGTAGGCCGACAGCGAGGAGCGGGCCTTGGCGGGGGTAACGATGAGCGAGAACAAACGCTGAACTCGCTATTGGTGGAAATGGATGGGTTTGATGCACATGAAGGGGTGATCATTGTTGCTGCTACGAATCGGCCCGACGTTTTAGACAATGCTCTGTTGCGACCAGGGAGGTTCGATCGAGAAGTCGTTATCGGTATGCCTGATCTTACAGGAAGGGAAGAGATTCTGCAAGTTCACGCTAAAGAGATTAAAATAGTGGAATCGGTGGATCTTAGTATTGTTGCCCGCAACACACCAGGGTTTTCCGGTGCCGATTTAGCCAATCTTCTTAATGAAGCAGCATTGCTGGCAGCTCGCTACGAGAAGAAGGAGGTCGATATGTCCGACCTAGATAACGCGCGTGAAAAAATAGCATTTGGCCGGGAACGTCGTGGTTTGATGGATGCCGAGGATAAAAGAATTACAGCCTTTCACGAGGCGGGACATGCTCTTGTGGCGGCTGTTATTGATGACGATCAATTACCGATTCACAAGGTAACAATAATCCCCCGTGGTCAGAGTCTTGGAAGCACGATGTTCATGCCGAAAAAGGACATTTTGAACCACGCCAAGAAGCGGGTTCTAAATCAGATTTGTTGGGCAATGGGGGGGCGAGTAGCAGAAGAATTCGAATTTGACGATATTACCAGCGGTGCAGCTGGAGACATTAAGATGGCAACAAAACTAGGGCGCCATATGGTCTGCGACTGGGGAATGAGCGAATTGGGCCCGGTCGCATTCGGTGAAAATCAAGATCACGTTTTCCTTGGAAAGGAAATAACCCGAGACCAGAATTATAGCGAAGAGACGGCTCAAAAGATCGACAGCGCGATTAAAGGTTTGATTGATGAACAGTACGAGAGAGCGTACAAAATTGTAGAGGACCGAAGGGAAAAACTTGATCTAATTGCAGAAGCTCTTCTCGAGTACGAGACAATCGAAGGGAAGCACGTTCATGAGATTCTAGAACACGGGAAAATCCAATCTCCCGTAGTCGATACTTCACCCGCTCTCAAAATTAAGGAACCTAGTCCTGTTGCTGAAGGCGAAAAGGAGTCCTCTGAAGAAGAGGGCGAGGACCTAGGACCGGGCACGCGGCCAGCAGGAGTTCCTGCCTAACATTCTTATTCCTCCGGCTTGGTTTTGCGGAGGGAGAAGACGGAATCCCCTTCTTTCCACTGGCTGCGTTTTCTAAGAAGGGCAATACGTTCGAAACGTTTCAGGACGTTTCTCCGTTTCCTTGAGGTGCCTCCTGATTTCTTAAAACTATTATGCTGAGACATTTTGAAAAGGGGCGAGTTAGAGAGATTTTTCGATGGGATTCAAGGAGGAAATTAAACCAACTCGATTATAAAATAGTTGATGACGGGTTACCTGCACATCTGGAAAACCCACTTTTCGTATTCTTCGGATACGAATTCGGGGTTAATTATCACCCACTCAGGAGTTTCGTAGGGATGTTCATCGAGGATCCAATCTTGTAGGTCTACGGAACGTTCATCGGGATACTTGAGGAGGATTCGGAATTCCTTGTCCGACTGGATTTCTCCTTCCCAGTAGTAGATCGAAGTTATGGGGCCGTCAATCTGGGCACAAGCAGCAAGCCGCTTTTCTACAGCAGCGGAAGCCAATTTTTTCGCATCTAAAAATGTCTCAGTGGTTGTGATACCGATTCGCAAGTTGCTCATATTTTTAATAGTATTAAAAAACTTCTAAGATTCCGATTGAAATTCGGAGATAAAAGATCCACTGTGGCGGGTTTTCCGTTTTTTGGCGATTGCTGAGTCGGACATGAAGATGGTTCCGGCCCAGACATTTTGCTAATCAGCTTATTTTACATTCCATCTCAAACCGGGAGCGCTACATTGAGAGACGACTATATAGAGGAAGCACAGAAGATCATTCCGGATCCCAATGTTCTGATAAACGTTGTGTCGAGACGTGTGAAACAGCTAAAGTTCGGCCAAAGGCCTTTGGTTGAGTCTTTGGAAAGGTTGAATCCAGAAGATATCGCCCTTCGTGAGGTTATTGAAGGCAAGATCGATTTCGATCTCTACGATTCGGATTCAGAAGAAGAGGAGTGAGGATTCGAACCTACACACGCCTTGGCTTAGAGATCCACACTAAGTTGTCGTTTAGCTCATGATACGAGAAGACCCTTTCTCCTGAGTTCTGTTTTGGCTGCAATCCCTGGTGGCTTCTTCAAGATGCAAAGCCATGAAATTTTCTCAGGACAAGGGCGAGCGATACACCGAGATCCGAAACCGTAAACTTCGGCGCGACTACGTCGTTGGGGATAGAGTGGAGGTTGGGATCGTACTGACAGGCGCAGAAGTAAAATCGATTCGAAGAGGACAAGCACAGATCAATGATGCTTTCATTCGTATCGAGAAGGGGAAAGTTGTGCTTTATCATGCTCACGTTGCCCAATACGACTTTGCTACCGAAGACAACTACGACCCTAATCGTCCAAGGGAGCTTCTTCTCCATAGGCACGAAATCGAACAATTGGGAAAGGAGATTCAGAGCGGAGGAAAGGCCTTGGTGCCTTCCCGACTATACTTTAAAAAAGCCCTGATAAAAGTGGAAATCGCTGTTTGCGTCGGGAAAAAGCATGGTGACAAGAGGGAGGAGTTGAGGAAGAAGGCGGAGATGCGGGACGCAGAACGCGTATTACGAAGGCGTTAACTTTTCTAGTTAAGATGGATACTTCCAACTCTCTTGGGTGAGTTGCAGGTTCCAGTGCTTGGGCATCTGAGTGAAAAAGAAGAAAAGACAGTTTGCTTTGGGAGTACCAGTGATTGCTCGATGGTGAGAATGCTTAATGAATTAAGTATTTTATAATGGACTAGGGGTTCCCACGGTTGCGGTAGTAACCGAAGATACTGCCGCAGATACCTCCAAGAATATGGGCGAATTCTGAGATGTTATTTTCCTGAAATGCCTGGAAAAACTCGTTTCCGATATAAATGAGGGCGACCAGGATAAAGGTGAGAGGGATGGTTCCAGCCTTGGCGTTTGCAAAAGAGCTGAGGACAATGAACATGAAGGCTAGTCCGCTGGCGCCCAAAAGACCTGTGCTAAAAAGGAGGTTGTTTAGGATCCCAGTGATGAGCGCGGTCACAAGGCACATGGTTAGCAACGACTTGGTCCCGTATTTTTCTTCTAAAATGGGGCCGACCAGAAGAATAATTGAGAGATTAAGAATGAGATGTTCAGGTGTAGCGTGACCGAATACGTGAGAGACTAGGGTCAGGTAAGAGATGGGATCGAGAAACGAAAAGGCACGGCTTATAGAGAAGAAATTTAAAATGAGCCATCCATGGACTAGTCGGTCCAGAACGAAGATGGCACCACAGGCTAGGGTGAATGAGAGAACTAAGGGAGCGTTGTAATCAATGTGGGATCTACTCATTTGAAGAAAGGTCGATTGAATAGCTTTGGTAAAGTCTAAGATTAGCAAAGTCCAACCTGATGTTTTGTGGACTTGCAGTGTGGAAGGTCCGATAGATTTCTCTACTCTAGTGGAACGGTGATGCTAGGAGTTTAATTTGGCCTCGAGTCTGATTGCTAGATTGAGCATCATCATTCGATTGGACCAGGTTGCTTTGGAGAGGATATGCTGAAGTGTATAGATTCTATTGTATGCTATTCCCTTGGTCAAAATAGAACGGGAATAAAAAAATTCTACTTGGGTTGAACTTCAGGGGACCCGACTTGATGAAAATCATGCTCGCAATGAGTACGGAAAAGTGACAAACCCCAAGACACTTCCAGATCGACTCTATCCTTCGGCTAGAGAATATTTCAGGAACACGAATAGAGGGAATCTTTGCTATTTTAACGTCTTTGAGACGGGCGCTTTTCGTCCAGAAATAACTCTTAATTTTCATTACGTACTCACTTTGAAGATCGTATTCTAATGGGAAAGGTAGATCTCCGATTCCTAGGTGAATCCTTGATGGGGGTCCATTGGGAGAAATTAAGGGGTCCCGGGCAGAGTTGCGTTTCCTGAAAGGTTAAAAAATAAGGCAGTCTAAAACGATGAAAGATCTAGGTGAATTTCCAGCCAACCATTCGGGATCTCTAGTGGTAGCCCACCCTAAATTACGGGATATCAATTTTGGAAGGACGGTGATTTTGATTAACAATCATTCACATGAAGAAGGTGCTCTCGGGGTGGTTATCAATCGTCCGCTGGGGACGACCCTCGGGTGTTACAATAAGCAATTTGCCAATAGTCCACTAGGGAAGGTGCCGCTTTACAGTGGGGGGCCTGTGGATTCGGGAAGCTTGATCCTTACAGCTTGGAAATGGGGAGACTCGGGCGAGTTTAGGGGGGACTTTGCGGTAACCACTGACCGAGCAGAGAGTTTACTTGAAGAGAATCAAAATTTGGAAGTGCGGGGTTTTATAGGGTATGCTGGATGGAAACCGGGGCAGATTGAAGAGGAGTTGGGGAAAGACACCTGGATTGTCAGTCCAATTATCCGAACCTTAATAGAAAATCTAAAAGGTATTGATCTGTGGAAAGGAATTCTCGATAGTCTCTGTCCCGAGATGGAGTTTCTGGTCGATTTTATCGCTCGAGCACCGATCGATCCATCGATGAACTGAGAATAGGCTGGAGATATAAGAACTTGGGATAAATGAAGATCCGTTTTTTCTCCTTCTTAATACTCTTTCTGGTTTGGGTCGTTTTATCTGGATTGTTTGACCCTTTTCATCTTTTACTTGGATTGTTCTCGTCTATTTTCATTAGTTTAATTTCTGCCGATTTGCTGTTTGCCCAAACTTCGAAACGATTTTCCTCCCGGATACGTGAAGGCATGCAGGTTCCGGGATACATGGTATGGCTATTCTATCAGGTAGTTCTTGCAAACATCCATATCTTAAGGTTGGCTCTGTCTCCTAAGGGATTTGCGTCAATCGAACCTAGGATCATTCGGCACAAGGTAGCTTTTCGCACGGACTTTGCCAAATATGCTCTAGCCAATTCCATTACCCTGACACCAGGAACCGTGACTGTGCGAATTGATGGGGACCACCTGCTCATTCATGCCATTAGTAGGAAGACGGCGGCTGGTGTGGGCGGGGAGATGGAGAAACGAGTCAGCAACGTTTTCGAACGAGATAATTGGTAATAAGCAAGGTGCACAACTTCTTTATCTTTTCTGGTCTTTTTCTGTTTGTCCTAATGATTCCGGCATTCTATCGGGTGGCATCTGGCCCAACCGCGTTGGATCGTATCGTAGCGGTTAATTTAATTGGAACCAAGACGACCGTAATTTTAGTAATCATCGGTAGTCTATTCGCCCGCCTTGAGATGTTCATCGACTTTGCTCTCGCCTATGCTCTTTTGAATTTTATAGCCGCGTTGGCTGCGGCGAAGTACTTCCATAAGGTGAAGATTGCTCGTAGTCGAGAAGTGTCACCAAGTGTCTCAGAGCACAAATGATAGCAGAATTGGTCAGTATAACCCTAATCTTGATCGGGCTTTTGTTTTTCCTAGGAGCTGTCGTCGGATTATTACGATTCCCTGATTTCTACACCAGGATGCATGCGGCAGGAAAAGGAGATACCCTGTCGACTCTTCTCATCCTTTTGGGGTTTCTTGTCCACTATCTGCAGGATTTTTCACTCCCTAGACTTCTAGTAGGAGCAAAGATCCTAGCTATCTGCGGTTTCATCGCTATCACGAGCCCGACTAGTACACACGCCCTCATGCGAGCTGGTTATGATGATGGAGTTAAACCGTGGGGAAAGGGAGATCCTGGTAAAGGAAGCCGGGACCCATGATCTGGCAATTTAATGTTGTGATTCTCGTTTTACTGATTGTTAGTGCGAGTATCACTTTGTGCCTGAAAGATCTGCTTGGGGCAGCTATCGTATTGGGTACCTATAGCTTCTTAATCTGCTTGTTATGGGCTGAGATGGGAGCTGTCGATGTTGCCTTTACGGAAGCTGCGGTGGGAGCGGGTGTAAGTACCGTTTTCCTTATCTCTACGGTCTTTTCGACAGAGAGGAGATCTTCGGATTGAAATTCATCGGATTGATCACGGTACTGATTTCTGGCAGTTTGTTGATTATCGCTGTTTCAGACTTTCCGAATTGGGGCGATCCGGCGTCGCCGGCTAGTAGCTATCGTGTTTCCAATCATTATATCACAGAATCATTTGCGGAAACTTCTGTTCCTAACCTCGTTACCGCAGTACTAGCTGACTACCGGGGGTACGACACCCTTTTTGAAACAGTTGTCATCTTTGCTGCTGGAATCGCTATTCTTGCCATTCTAGGAACAAGAGAAAAGACCGAAACTCTATTCGGTGAACAAGATAAATTAGATGTGTCGGGAGAAGACTTGATCATTGATACAACGGTGCGACTGATCGTACCTGTAATTCAGCTTTTTGGTCTTTACGTAATTGCTCATGGACATTCCAGCCCAGGGGGAGGGTTCCAAGGGGGCATCATTTTTGGTTCTAGTCTCATCTTATTATCTCTAGCCCGGAATCTACCTTATACTCTACGGAGGTTGTCTCAGAGTCGAGCGGTACTGTTTGCGACGGTCGGGGTTCTAATTTATGCGGGGATCGGATTGCTCTGCCTGATCCTCGGATCTAATTTCTTAGATTACTCGATCTTGGGAAAGCTTCTGAATATTCCTAGTATTCAAGCACGCTCACTTAGTATTTTCGGTGTCGAGGTTGGAGTCGGATTTACAGTCGCGACAGTAATGTTTGTTATCTTCGCAAATCTTTCATCAAGAGGTCGGCTTCAGGATGGGCTCTAAATAAGTAAATGATGTTATGGAATTTCTGGTTCTCCTTTCTAATCTCGAATCTAGAACAGAGGTTTGTAAGATTTGAGAACAAAGAATTTTGGACTATATGAATGGGTGGGAGCAGTTGTTGGATTCAGTTGTCGTTCGATTCAATTATTGGGTCTACATAGTGCTAATGATGATGGGACTCTTTGCCATGATTGCGAAAAAGAACCTGATCAAAAAGCTCATAGGAATGTCTATCTTTCAAACCGCAATCATCCTTTTTTATGTATCAGTCGGAGTAAAAGAAAATGCCACCATTCCGATTCTGGAGGATGAGGTGGCTAATCAATTCGTTCAATCCGAACAGAACCACGAACCCAGGGTTCTTAGAGATACTGGTAGTCACGTCGAAGCAAAAAGATACTCCAATCCGTTGCCTCATGTTTTGATGCTGACCGCGATCGTCGTCGGTGTTAGTACTCTTGGCGTTGGGCTCGCGATTGTTCAGAAGATCTATTTAGAATACGGAGCAATTGAGGAAAACGAAATTCTAGCGCGAATAGATTCTGAAAATGAGTGAGCAGTATCCAGCGATCACGCTCCTGTTTCCCTTTTTCTCGGCATTGCTGATTAGTTTATTTGGGGGTTGGAGGAAAAAATTTTGCCTGCCTATTGTAGTTGCAAGTTTGGCAATTTCGACGGGTGCAGGATTAGCGGTACTGTGGAACGTTGTACAACAAGGTGAGATCATCTATCTTCTGGGAAATTGGCCCCGTCCCTATGGTATAGAATTTCGCATTGATTCTATCAATATTCTTCTCGTACTTGTTATTTTGGTGGTGGCGCTTATGGCCGCTCTATATTCTAAGGAGTCGGTGGAGCGAGAGAATTCAGACAAGCTTCCGTCATTCTACATTCTCTATCTGCTGCTTGTAACTGGCCTTATGGGAATGTGTCTAACGGGGGACGCATTTAACCTCTATGTTCTGATGGAGGTCTCTTCCTTAACTAGTTACGCACTTATTGCAATGGGAAGAAAACAAGCACCCTTTTCATCTTTTAATTACCTTATTATGGGAACGATAGGAGCTTCCTTTTATCTAATTGGGGTGGGCTATCTCTTTATTAAGACGGGATCTCTTAACATGGTGGACATTCAGCAGATAATAGAGGCCAGAGGGCTTTACGGTTCCATCACGATCATGATTTCCTTCATTTTTATCATGATTGGAGTCTGGATAAAAATGGCTTTCTTCCCTCTTCATGGATGGCTCCCAAATGCCTATTACTTCGCCCCAAGCGCGGCCGGTTGTCTGATCGCTCCATTAATGACAAAAGTCGGTGTATACGTAATGATAAGAATGATGTTCACAGTTTTTGGTGCACAGTATATCATCGTGCATCTAGGGTGGACCGAAGTGGTTGTTTTCATGGCTGTGATTGCGATTTCAGCGGGATCGATACTTGCTTTTATTCAAGCGAATATACGTCGTATGCTGACCTATTTGATTGTTGCGGAGATTGGGTATATTGTGGGAGGTGTTTGGATGATGAATGAGGCGGGGTTTGTAGGAGCCGTTTATCATGTGGTGAGTGATGCTTTTATGACATTATGTCTCTTTCTCGGAGCCGCCGTTATCGGATCGAGATTGAGGAATCTTGAGATTCGGCAGTTATCTGGTCTTTACCGTACCATGCCGATAACGATGGGCGCAATAACGGTAGGAGGTCTTTCGATGATAGGGATCCCCCCCACTTGTGGATTTTTTAGTAAATGGTATCTTATCCGTGGGGGAATCGAATCGGGACAATGGGTTTATGTTGGGGCCCTTCTTCTATCCAGTTTGCTGATTGCTGTTCTGTTTTTTAGGATTATTGAAACTGCGTTTTTTCATAAGATTGAGTCAGAACATCTACGTGTGGAGAAAAGGGCTGTTATCATTGATGAGGTGCCTCCATTGATGCTTGTCCCGTTAGTATTATCAGCTCTCATTATTATTGCGGTCGGACTCCTCAATCAACCCATCACGTTATTTATTGGCGAGACAGCGAAACAATTCGGACTGAATTGAAATCTAATGGTTGTTGCGGGAATATGGGCCAGTTTTCGTTACTACCCCAAAGGATAGGTGTGGAATATTTAGCTGCAGTCTCAAATTCTGAATAGTTCATTTCGAATTCCTAGCTATGGTACGAACTTTATTTACACAACGAGCCTCGATCAGATGAACACCGTCCAGTCGCTTAAGCCTCTCGTCGTCTGTCTCATATCGTTGGCGGCAGTATTGCCAATCATCATTTCTCGAAGGCGACCTAATCTTCGGGAGGCATGGACCTTTATAGCCGGAGTAATTAAATTGGGTGTAATCCTATCGATGATTTCAGAGGTCTTGAAGGGGAGACTACTGGAATTCACAGTATGGAATATTATAAGTGGGCTTCCGATCCAGTTCCGGGTTGATGGTCTTGGACTTCTATTTGCATTGGTTGCATCGATACTGTGGATAGTAACTTCGGTGTACTCACTGGGCTACATGAGGGGACTTAGAGAGCACTCTCAAACGAGATTCTTTGTATTCTTTGCCGTTGCTATTTCGGCTACTATGGGGGTGGCATTTTCTGCCAATCTGCTCACGATGTATCTTTTTTATGAACTCCTCTCATTATCAACCTACCCGCTTGTGGCTCATCACCAGGACGGGAAAGCTCGTACTGGGGGGAGAACCTACCTAACCTATCTGCTTGGTACCTCCATTGGCTTCGCCTTGCCGGCGATGATTTTTG
>CEUS01216299.1_pt1 | contig 33604 bp, 22 predicted proteins | sample 427031 | NCBI WGS metagenome assembly CEUS01 (sample SAMEA2622837, study PRJEB7988) | marine metagenome | biome: marine biome (ENVO:00000447); feature: marine epipelagic mixed layer (ENVO:xxxxxxxxx); material: "saline water (ENVO:00002010), including plankton (ENVO:xxxxxxxx)" | depth 140 m | reverse complement strand
ATCGACCTGAATAAAGGTGACATCGCCTGGAAAGTACCTTTCGGCGAGGGTAGTCGTATTTTACGTAACCATCCTTTATTGAAAGATGTTGATTTGCCCGATAGATTAGGCACGTTCAGTCATTTGGGTTCCGTTGTGACAAAGGGAGGATTACTGTTTATAGGTGGTGGTGACCCCTATTTGTATGCCTTTGATAAAGCGACCGGTGAAGAAGTATGGCGCGGGGCAACGCCTTTCCGGACTAGTGCGAATCCGATGACGTATCGTGCTCGGTCGGGAAAACAGTTTATCGTTATCGCGACGGGCGCTGGTCCGGATGCCGCGCTCGTGGCGTTTGCTCGATAAAGTATTTTCGTTTATTTCATGGACATTAGAGGGTTGTACGGTGTGGCGCCAATAATGCTTTAAAACCTTCGAAGTTGATGCTAGGCTGAGCACACTGGTTTCTAATGTACCTAGGTAAATGGGAGAGTGCAACAATGAAGATAGCAGCGTACAGGTCGCTTGGCGCGGTAGTTCTTCTATGTTTGGTATTAGTGCTGATGAATTCTGTGCCTGTGTTAGCAGGTGGTCCAGAGCGTGATTCAGAAGTGACATTTTCTAGGGAAATTGCGCCTATATTGCAAAGATCTTGTCAGAATTGTCATCGCCCAGGTGGCACGGCTCCGATGTCTCTCGTTAACTATTCAGAAGTTCGTCCTTGGGCGAGATCCATTAAGAATCGCACCCAAGTTCGTGAGATGCCGCCATGGTTTATTGATAAAAATATTGGCATTCAGCAATTTAAAGATGACCCTTCATTAACCGACCAAGAGATCGAGTTGATAGGCCGTTGGGTAGACACTGGTGCTCTAGAAGGTGATCCCTCTGATATGCCCCCACCGATCGATCTTTCTGAAGCAGAGTGGGGCATCGGGGATCCAGATCTCATTGTTTCCTCACCTGTCGGAACGGTCCCTGCAAATGCAGCCGATTGGTTTGGTGAGTGGGATCCTCCGACACCGACGGGCTTGTCTGTTGATCGGTACATCAAAGCCGTAGAAGTTAAGGAAGTTCGTGTCGCTGGAAATAATAATCAGAGGAAGGTTGCGTCTGGGAAGAAGGGTGTTGGGCGTGCCGATCTCAATCTTTGGGTTATCCACCATGCGGTGATCACTGCTGCCTCGCCAGAACAGGCTGAGGTTTCAAACGGACCGGTGACGGATGGTGATTATCCATTCCGATTAACGTGGGAGCTTGGTCAAAACGCGATGGTGTTTCCTGACCCCGTAGGAGTGTCCTTGCCTGCCAACTCTGTTGTGACCTTTGATTCCATGCATCTTCACTCGATTGGTGAAGAAGTGCAGGCGAGAGTTGATGTCGCGTTCAAATTACATCCTGAAGGGTACGAGCCGAAATATAAGCAGAGTACCCGGGCAATGTCTGGGGCGTTTGATTTTGCTCTTGATATTCCATCAAATGATGACAATGTTTATAGAGATGGATTCTATCGAGTGACAGAACCAGCTCTGATGGTCACGTTTGAACCTCACTTGCATTCTAGTGGTAGGCGGATGTGTATAGAGGCGCTTTATCCCAATAATACTCGTGAGATGCTTAATTGTGCTGATTATGATCACAATTGGGTGAAGGTATACGCGTATGAAGATGGCGTTGCGCCTTTGTTGCCGGCTGGGACAATTGTGCATTTGATGGCGTGGTATGACAATTCCGTTACGAACAAAAACGTTGTCGATCCCAGAAATTGGAAGGGTTGGGGCAATCGTTCCATCGACGACATGTTTTATAACTTACCTCGTTTGGTTTATTTGACAGAGGACGAATTTTCGGCGGAAGTAGCGAAACGCGATGGAACACCAATGTTTACAACGTCAACAAATTAGATCGCGTTGGAATTTTTGGATATAAGATTTCGCCCATATTTGTGAGTCAGAAACAAGGGAGCAACTGTGCCATGACCGGTTTCGTGACGTGTCAACCAAAGAGTTTGCAAGCGTTTATTGTTCTAACAGTGGCAGCAACTTTTTGCCTTTTAACAGGGGCTAGCAGTCAAACAATTATTTTTGATCGAGGTCAGAATATTGTCCCTGCGTTTGAGGGTTGGGAACAAAATCCAGACGGTAGCTTTGATTTAATCTTTGGGTATATGAACAGAAATGCCAAAGAAAAGGTTTTTGTTCCTATTGGGCCGGAAAACTATGTTGAACCAGGTGGGCCGGATCAGGGTCAGCCAACATTTTTTGAGCCACGACGCAATCGGTACATGTTCCGTGTCACAGTACCTGAGAATTTTGGGACTAAAGAGGTTGTCTGGACGTTAACTGTACGTGGTAAGACTGAACAGGCGTACGGGAGTTTGAAAGCCGATTACGTAAATGATTCGCCAATGATGCAAAAGGATGTTGGAGGGCTTCGGGCAGAGCGAGATATTAATCAGGCTCCAGTGGTTCGAATAGAAGGCAATGAGCAACAAACAGCAATGGTTGGAATGCCTATCACCTTGACCGCTATCGCTACAGATGACGATATTCCTCCGAGGCAGCCGGCTGCTGCTCGTCCGCCTGTTAATTACAATGCTTGGGGTCTTCGGCTTGCTTGGATTACGTGGCGTGGAAATGGCAATAATGTATCTTTTAGTCCTGAGCAGTTTGATATTCATCCAAACTATGACGGTAATTCTCCTTGGTCCCCAGGATGGGAGCCACCAGCTCTTCCGGCAGATGGTCGCTTTCCCGTTGACATAATATTTTCAGCCCCAGGAACGTATGTGATGCGCGCATTCGCGCATGATGGAGGGTTGGCAGGTAGTCAGGATGTGACTATCGTGGTCAACGCTCAATAAGTAAGGTTTCACGATTAAGAAAACCCTCCACGTTCAACTTGGGCGGTGACGTTGTGTTTACTGACAAATATGGGTTAGTCAGGTAATCCGAGAGCAACGAGTTCGGCAGTGTCTGCGCGTCCGACAGCCACAACAATGTATTGTTTGCCTTCGTGCATATAGCTCATAGGGGCCGCCGCGGATTCGCCATCCAATCGGATGGTTCGAAGATGATTCCCGTTCTCTTTGTTATAAACAAAGATTAATTGTCGGTGAGCGTCAGGATCGCTCCACTTGGGATCTCCCATCCCGGCGCGTTTAATTGCCGTCCCAAAAACAAGTGTTTTGGTGACCAAAACGCTCGCCGCCATTACGCGGTCTCCAAGGGATGGCACATTTAAGTCCTTCAACAAGGGATGGTTTCGGGGACCATTTCCGAGGGGAGCTGTCCAGACTAGTTCCCCTGCGTTTAAATCAAGAGCTGTCATCCGTGAGTAAGGTGGTTTAAATAACGGCAACCCGTCTAGTGTGATGGACTCAGCGATGCCACGTTGACGATCTTGTACATACCCTAAGTTGGTCTGATTGGGATCACCTGGAAGTAGTCGATACAAAGTAGGTTCGGTGCGAGAAGGCACGTATAAGAATCCGGTGTCTGGATCAAAGCCTGCTCCTCCCCAATTGGAACCGCCCAGCATTCCTGGAAGAAAAATAGTGCCTTTTTCTGATGGCGGTGTAAATATCGGGCCATACTGAAACTGTTGGAGTTGTTTCAGTGCGCGTGCTCTAAGTTCCGGCGTAAAATCAAGAAGTTTGTCCTCCGTAGTACCCTGTATGTCAAATGCTGGTGGTTTTGTGGGGAAAGGCTGTGTTAGTGCTGTCCTTTCACCAGGGACGGTAGATTGGGGTACTGGACGTTCTTCGATGGGCCAAACAGGTTCACCAGTTGCCCGATCAAACACATAAGTAAAAGCCTGCTTACTGACCTGAATAACCGCTTTTATGGCTTTTCCGTTCACTGTCAGTTCGGCAAGGATTGGACGAGTGGCAAAGTCGTAATCCCAGACACCATGATGTACCGCTTGGAAGTGCCAAATTCGCTCACCTGTACGAGCATCCACACAAACTAGACTTTCGGCGTACAGATTGTCGCCATGGCGATTTCCTCCGTATTCATTATGTGTAGGAGTCGATGTCGGAAGGTAGACATAATTTAGTTCTGGATCGTAAGCCATCCCATTCCACACGTTAGCGTTTCCACTGTACTCTGCAGATCCGTTCAGCCAGGTGTCGTAGCCAAATTCGTACTCCTTTGGAATGGTATGAAACGTCCAGAGTTTCTTTCCCGTATGTATGTCGTAGGCTTGAACGTCCCCGGGAGGCATTTCCTTCGTGCGAAACCCATCAGCGATGGCGTTCCCCACCACGATGACGTCACCTGCAATGAGTGCCCGACGAGCCGCGAAATTTGTACCACGTACAGCATCGCGGATTCCGAGCATAATATCGACTTTGCCACCTTCGCCGAACTCTTGGTCAGGTTCTCCTGTTCGTGCATCAACCGAGACAAGGCGTGCATCGTTGGTGCCCAGTATTAAACGTTCTTTTGTGCCATCTGTCCAATAGGACAAGCCACGATGGAGGAAACCAACATTTGCAGGGCGTCCCGAAGTGTAGGCTTCAGGATCATAAATCCAAATGGTTTCCCCGTTCGCCGGATCCAGTGCTGAAATTAACCCAAGCGGCGTCACCGTATAAAGCATGTCGTTTACCATGAGCGGTGTATCTTCGTATCGCCCTCCTCGTCGTGCAGGATTGGACGCTTGTAGTTCTTGATCGACAGTCGGTTTTCGCCAGAGAATTTGAAGATTTTGAATGTTATCTTTAGAGATTTGACTTAAAGGCGAGTATTTCATGCCTTCTTGGTTGCCAGCGTAGTCAGGCCACTCTGCATCACGTCTAGAGGATTGAGTTGTAGTAGTTGTAGAGTTCAGGCACAAAAGAATAATGATACTTTGTAGGCCGATAAGAAACACTCGGGTCTTCTGGGTTTGCAAAGCGCCTCCTTGTCCGACTTCAATATCTCACAAGATGAGGATTTGTACCTACTGCAAATCTTAGAGCGCCTGATTTTTTCTACGGACGGTATCTCGTTTGCCCGTATCAATATAAAAAATAAGACAATTATTCATAGCTCAGTCCGCACGCATTTCGATCCCCAAGAGTACAAGCCTGTTCGCAGGCATCGGAAAATCCTTGAATACAAGCCTCTTGATAGATTTGTAGTTGCGAGAGAGTCGGTAGTGGGTTTTTGCCTTGGCGCACAATAATTCTATAGTCGTCAAGGCTAGGTTCTTGTTCCAATGGTTTACGTAAATTATCGTCTTCACGGTTTGAGCAGCCTGCCGAAAAGTCGAAGTCACATGCTTTCTGAAATGCTTGTCGTGCCAATTCAGGGCGAAGTTGTGGTTGAAGCAGAATTCCATATTCATTACAGGCCCAGCCTGATCCGCGGTTGCAATAGCTTGAGGTTAGCACACCGTAATGACGGCATCCGTTTCTCAGATTTTCTGTGCAAGCTTGTTTCCAAAACGTAATCCAGTGTCCACGGTGAGTATCTCCTACTCCTTGGTTTGCACTCATCAGAACAAAAACTACAGACCAGACGCTGATGTATCCTAAGTTTCTTCTTTTTCCCTTTAAGACTTTTAATAGGTTCGATGGATCAATATATCTGGCGTACTGGCTTCGGGCGAACCAATCAATGGAATGAATGCCAAGATTCATAAGTGGCACGGCAAGAAGTTTGTCATAAAATCTTGGAAATCCAAGAGCGTTTAATGCCCCGTATAGAACGATCACACTGAGTGAGTACGCGATGCCAAAAAGAATTCTTCCGAGTTCACTACGTGGCGCTGTAGACGGATCAGTAAATAATAAATGCATGCCAAGAAATACGGCGATCGGAATATAAGCATCATAGAAATAAAAGGTGCCGACAGTGACAAAATAAATCAAGCCAAACAGGTACATCGTTATAACTGCTGCCATGGTCATCGTTGTGACACCAAACAAGAGTTGTCCAGGTAGGCTAATTAAGAAAATAAAAAGATATATCTGTGGCGCATTATTAAGAGTTGTCGCAATTTCTTGCCCCCAAGTTAGTTCGGTTGTTCCGGTTAAAATCAGGCAGAGCGAAAATACGCCCAAAGGGAAAGAAGAAGGGTTAAAGATATGCGCCGAACGGCCATCATTTTTCCACCGAATAAAATCCTTGGCTAAGAAACCTAGCGCAATAAGAAGAAATTGGAAATAGAACCAATCAGGCTTAAACCATAAGAATAAATTTATGCTGAAAATCACAGGAACTGGGGCAAAACCTAGCGAATAACTATGCCGTTTCGACCAACTCAGCAAGAAGTCGAATGCATAGGCGAAGAGAATTTGTGCAAGTAAGAGGTGTGCCGAATCATAGACCTCCCTCCAATACCAGCCCCAATAGAGTAAGACGGAACCTTGTGCGCACGCTTGGACATAATGCTGGGGACGAACGCTAACAGCGACGGAAAGAGGACATTTTCGTGCAATGAGTATTCCATGCCATCCACATAGAATTAAGATGGTGGAGATGAAGGTCAATTGAAGCGTCGTGTTTGCTGTGACTTGTGGTAAAAACCACAGTAATGCTAATCCCCCGATGAAAATTAGAGGTAGTAAGGTGAGAGATTCAGTGCGAGCAGTGTTAAACGTTTCGTGAGCTTTCACGTATTGAAACTTTTCTCATGTAAGCGCTAGTCGCTTGCTATGCAGTACAGATGCTGATGGCCTCGAAGGTACAGTTCTCTACCGGCGATCGCAGGTGAAGCATCAAAATTGTCATCCAAAATGTTAGCCGAGAGAACTCTAAATGAAGGTCCTGCTGAAATAACTGCGGTAGTACCGTCCCGACTGGTAATGTAAAGTCGATCGTTAGCAGCCACGGGTGAAGCATAGATACTCCGTATGCCCGGTAAACGCTGTGGACCGTAGTGTGGCTGACCAGTTTTACTATTGAATGCTGACAAGATGCCTTCATTGCCTTTTGTGAAATACAGTATTCCCTTGTATAAGACAGGTGAAGGAACGTAAGGGGTGTCCCGGTCATGGGACCAGATTATTGATTCAGAATCTGTGATGTCGCCAGAGGCGTTATCTAAGTCGACAGCATACAATTTGTCGCCACGGTATCCACTAGTTAAATACACGATGCCCTCTTCTGAGACCGGAGTCGGAATTGCGTTTAGTGTAACGCCATCTCCATCCCACAGGAGGGTCCCGTCTTGCAAGTCATAACTCCGAACTCTGTTCGTAGCACTTGTGATGACTTGGGTAACACCATTATGTTCGACAATCACTGGTGTAGACCAAGAGGTGATTTCGTCTCGTTGGGATCTCCATATTTCTCGGCCAGTGTATTTATCTAAAGCTGTAATAAATGATTGCCCCTGATGATCCCAAGTGATCACGATGGTGTCGCCATGGAGAGCTGGTGATGCCCCTTCACCAAAGCCCATTCTGATCTCCATGTCTCCGAAATCGTAACTCCATAATTGCTCGCCGTTCATGTTTAAACAATAGAGTCCTATCGAACCAAAAAATGTACAGACTACCTGTCCATCGGTTACCGCAGAAGCCGAAGCCCAACTACCTGTTTGATGTTTTCCTTCGTGAGGGATGGCTTCTCGAAGTGTGTTTTCCCAGATGATTGATCCATCATGTCGGTCAAGAGCGAGGGCGACATATCGATGTGCGTTAGTTGCGCCCTCCGTGCCTACAATACGCCGAGTCAGTCGTCGAATCAGACCGTCACTTACGTTGCTATTTCCGGCCTGAATTGCTGTCGAAACAAATACATGTTTCCCCCAAATTACAGGAGTACCGAAAGCGTTTCCTGGTATTTTAACTTTCCAACGAATATTTTCTGTTTCACTCCAAGTATCCGGTGGATCAGAATTTAGGGCGACCCCATTACCAAGAGGTCCACGCCACTGAGGCCAATTTGACTGATATTCTTGATTCTCTTGGGCTCTAACTGTGAATTGTAGAAATATCGAGATTATTGTTAGAACTAGCAAGGCGCTGGTCTTCATTTTTTTTGTCCTTCCTGCATTCCTTACTACTAAGGCTACACGCGATAGCTCCTGAGTCGAAAAGGAAATCTATTTGAAGTCATGTTTTTATCATGATTGACCAGTTAGACAAATTCTGACAGAGTTGGATGAGAAGTGTCAGAAGGAGAATCGTGATGACAGAAAAGATAGTTATGATGTCGTTATTGAGCAGTGTGCTAGTGTTTCCTGGTTTTGCACAAGCTCAGGTCGAAAGAGTTGAATCTTCTCCAACTTTCACAAGGGATATTGTGCCTATTTTTCAACGTTCCTGCCAAGTTTGTCACCGTGAAGGCGAGATGGCACCGATGTCTTTGGTGACGTATCAGGAAGTACGTCCTTGGGCGAGGGCAATAAAGAGGCGAATTATTGCTCGAGAAATGCCACCGTGGCATATTGATAAAACTATTGGAATCCAAGAATTTAAGGACGATCCTTCACTAAGTGACACGGAAATTGATCTGGTGTCTAGGTGGGTTGAGAATGGTGCTCCCCGTGGTGATTCACAAGATCTACCGGCTCCGGTTGAGTTTCCTGATGCTTCTGAATGGCAAATTGGTACACCGGATTTGGTAATCAAGTATCCGACTTATCTAGTTCCCGCAGAAGGACCTGATTTGTTTGGTGCGTTGTATACAGATTTAGATTTGGAACAAAATCGATACATCAGAGCAATTCAGACCCGGCCCGCCAACGATCCGTCTCGGCGCGTAGTGCATCATGCGTTGTCATTTGCAGTTCATCCGGATGAGGAAAGAATGAGGGCGGTAGGAGATGCTGAGGTCCCGCCTGCCCAGTTTTTAATTGAGTATGCTTCTGGAAAAAATGGTGAAGTGTATCCTGACAATTCTGGACTTCTTCTTGAGGCGGGGCGAAAAATGCGTCTTGACTACCATCTTCATTCGGTGGGTGAAGATGTTGAAGCCTTGGTAGAGCTAGGTATTGTTTTTCATCCAGAAGGGTATGTTCCTGATCACATTCGGTGGTCAAAGCAATTGGGCTTAAACAATAGATTATTAGATATCCCACCGGGAAAAGTCGTTAGAACGGATGGGTATACTGTCTTGGCCAAGAATGCTAGGATTACTGCTTTTCAACCGCACATGCATATGCTGGGTACTTATCAATGCCTAGAGCTTATCTATCCGTGGCCAGGTTGGTCAGCGCACACGGAAACTGTCAGTTGTGCAAATTTTGATTACAACTGGCATCTTGTTTACAACTATGCAGATGATGTGGCTCCGATTGTACCTGCCGGGACGATCTTGCATATTATTAGTTGGCATGACAATACGGAAGCCAATCGAGGCAATCCTGATCCATCAAACTGGGTAGGGGATGGTGGTAGGACCATTGATGAAATGGGTTTTTCTTGGATCGGTTGGTACGATTTATCTGACGAAGAATATGAGCAAGAACTAGCCGAGCGAAAAGCTGAGCGCGAGAAAGCTTCGACAAATCAGCAGTAGGCGAATTTTTCACCGATTGATTTTTTAATAAGATTTTGCTTTTGCATGATCATGTCTTAAGAAATTTTTTTGTTTTAATTTCCAGCAGGCAAACCAATGTCTTGAGTTTTTGCGCGATGAATAAATTGTTCAGCGTCTTCCTTTAGAAGGTAACCTTGCTCCTGCAAGCGTGTTGCGGCTTCAGTGATTTCTTGCACATAGTTGGTATGTGTTCCATAACGTTCTTCAAGTGAAGATCTTGGATCCGAGCCACGGTCAGCAATTGTTTTTGCAAACGGGATGAACATTCCCGTCAGGTAGCAACCTTCTCCTTCCATAAAGCCTTCTTCTCGGATATTCCAACCAGTGTATGTGCCAAGCGGAACTTCTGTTGTAACCGATCGTAGTCCTGCGATGTCGTTGCCATCAGAATCCACTTTTGGCACCAGTGCCGGATATCTGTCCGCAGTATGTTGCCAAGGTAACTCGTCGTAATTATTGACAGCTAGGTCATTAACTTTAGCAGCGTACTCCACAGTTGGAATATCAGGAAAACCCTGTTGTGCTTGTGGTCGCGGCGAAACCAAAGTCTTATCAGCGAGTTTCGGGTATTGGCTCGGTGGTGGTGTTTTGTCTTCAGTGACCCATTTCTCTAATGCGACGAGCAAAGCCCTTTGTAATTCAAGAAATGAATTTGAATTGTTTTCTTCGTACTTGCAATAAGGGCCTGTGTCAGGGCCATAGATTGCGCTGTCTAAATGTTGCGTGCTTGCAAATTGATAGATTCTGACATTGTCTGGAATCTTAAGATCGATGGTTCCAAGTGGATCTGTAACGACGAGTGAAGATCTTCCAGCCCAAGCTTCACTTCCTGAATCCCAGTGCATGATTTTAGGACATGTATTAGTTGTTTTACACTGTTGGAGCAAGCCATCAACGCGACCACTAAAGGGATCTGTAGTCGTAGTGTAAGCAAAGGGGAATTGATCTCCTGGAGCGAAATGGTTTCTCACATACATCGAAAACCGTCCCGGCATCGAAAATACGTCATTTGTAAAGGTGCGCCGCGAACCCGCAACCTGAGGGATGGCTCCATCGAAGACAGGACGGTTCTGACCATCTTCATTAAATCCTTGATATATAAAATCTCTCACAAAGCGTCCGCTCTGTGAGGTCCCGAAAACGAGAGACGATTTTATAGGCCAGGGATCTTCAGTGTCAGCCGTCGAGGTCAGTGGGTTCAGCGCGGATTGGTCATATTTTAGGAATGACACTAAATCACGCACTGCAGCGAAACCAATACCCATCACGATAGGATCCTTGGCTTCATAAACAAGGTCGTATGCAAAGTCTGGAGAAAAGCCTCTAGGCAGACAAATGTCACTATCACTGAATTCCAGTTCGCCGGATTTATTGCACTTAGCGAAAGACCATTCGCTTCGGGGGATAAGTTCTGGTGGAGCATGTATTCCAGACCGGCGGTAAAGTGTGGCGTCGACCATACTAGACTTAACGGCTCGGTAGGGTGTTGAGTTTTGTCCTTCGAAACTGACGGAAAAAGCTTCCGTTGTAAAGGTAAATTGTGTGGTAATCCATTCTGTGATTGAACTGCCGTCAGAATTTGTGGCGGTTGGAAACAAGGCGGTCAGTCGGTTGTCTCCTTCTTTCAGGTTACCCTGCCATCCGCTCCAGACAATTGTATATCCTTGATTTAAAAGGAAGGCATTTCCCATATCGGCGACTATCTTAGGATTATTGGTCGCTCCTCCTTGAAAGAGACGTAAACCTAATTTGTTCCCCCGGTTGGGGACATCATAAAATAGCACCCCATTTCCACGTGATAGATCGACAGGTTTTAAAATATAGATATCACTAGAATATTCAACCATTCCGTTTATGTTTCGAGGAGCGCGATTGAGATTGGTGATGTCCGTATTTAAAGTATGGGCAGGGTTAAGTTCACCTGTTACGTGCCCACTTAGGATTTCATATTGCCCGGACGTTCCGAATTCATGGCCTCCAAAGGCGGGTGATTCAATGTGAGTAATTTCAAGAGCTACGATTCTCGAACTGTCAGAATCGTCCAGGGATACAGTGTTTTCCGTCGATTCGGAGCATGCTGTTGTAAAGAGAATAACCAGCAAGACATAAATGATGTTTTTTCGTTGTGTCAGATTGTTGCTTCGTATTGGCATGCTCTTACTCCCTTGACTCACGAGTCTTCAGGCACATTTTAGGCATGGAAAAGTGTTGAATGAAATGCACTCGCCGTAAAAGTTTAACTTATGAATAATAAGGATTTAGCAGGATTATATGTACAAATATATCCAGAAAGCACATTTTGTTACAGAGATAAAATGGAAACGTTAGATCGCGGGAATTGCGGCTATTTATTGAAGGCGATAGACTTCGAACCATATTAAGGTGGGAAACGTGCAAATACTTTGTAACAGGTGGTTGCGGCATGCATTGTTCGGCGCAATATTAGTAACGGCGTTGGGGTGCGGCGACCAAAACCAAGATACTGTCAGTGTCGGTTCTGAAAATGATTCGGCAGATATGTCTGTAACTTTTGAGTTACTGGAAGTGCCTGATCCTGCCGATCTCCAGGTCGGCGATACCGAAGAGGTGCTTGCCCAATTACGTGAACAATATACTGAACTTACAAATACGGTCAGTGATTCAAATGCTTCAGACAGTTTAAGAGGTCGGGCGTACGGTGAAATGGGAAAGTGGTATATGGCTGCGGGTCTCATTGACGCGGCTATAAGCAGTTATTTAAACGCCCACAATTTAATGCCGACTGAACGCCGATGGTCATACTATCTGGGGCATCTCTATCGATACCAAGGGGAATTTATTACTGCTGGTGAATTTTTTGAGAGTGCTCGAAAAGAGGAACCAAATGATTTACCAACACTCGTGTGGTTAGGAGAAATGTATCTCGCCCAAGAGCGCTCAAATGAAGCAAGGTTGTTATTAGAACATGCGGTAGCAGTCGATCAGGATTCTGTTGCTGCTTGGTTTTCTCTAGGGCGAATTGCTGTGGCGAGGGCTGATTTTTTTCGAGCTGCGGAATATTTTGAAACGGCGTTGATGCTGAATCCTGAGGTGTCCAGACTATATGATGCGCTCGCACAAGTTTATTTTAGTCTTGGCGAACGAGATAGAGCTGATGCCTTAACCCAACAGGCCTTTGCTGTGCGGACTGCTCCAACGCTAATCGAATCCGAAGTACTACTAGTTAATGACCCCTTAATGGAATCTGTGGATCGGTTGTTAGAGAGCGTTTCCGCGTACCGGCAGCGTGGATTACGCGCGTTAAATCGAAGTGATCCGGCGGCGGCGGCCTCGTTTTTTCGCAGAGGTCTTGTTCTTGAAGCTGATAATTTATCTCTTCGTCTTGCTTTAGGAAGGGCTGAGGCATTGGTAGGGGATGTGGCTTCAAGTCAGGCAACGTTTAACGCAGCACTGGAACTTGCACCGGAGAATGCCGAGGCGCACTACAACCTAGGGGTGCTCAAGGAAGGGATGGGTCAGTTTCAACAAGCCCTTGCAAGGTACACTTCAGCTGTTCGCTATGATTCAAATTACATCGATGCACGGCTTAGATTGGGAAGATTGCTCAGGATGGCCGGAAGACAGGACGATGCGATAGCGCATTTTGAACAGGTTAAAAAGATAGATCCTAATGAGAACGAAGCGTATTTTGGCCACGCCATGGTCCTCGTTAGTCTTGAACGTTATGCAGAGGCCTTAAGCTACCTAGAGCAAGGTTCGTTGGACTTTCCTGAGGCGTGGACCTTTACCTTGGCTCTTTCTCGTTTATTGGCAGCGGCGCCTCAAGCAGAAGTTCGAGATGGTCAACGTGCAGTTGAAATTATGGAGGCGCTTCCTGACGACGTAAGGTTAATTGATTTTGGTGAGACGATGGCGATGGCGTTAGCGGAGTCTGGAAATTTTGATGATGCCATTGTGCTTCAACAGCAGGCGATAACATTAGCAGCACAGGCTGGAGTAGTAGATCTTGTTGAAGCGATGTCTGGGAACCTTAAACTTTATGAAGCGAATATGCCCTCTCGTACTCCCTGGAGAGCAGGCGAATTGCCATGAGACTACGTAGCCTGATTACTTTATGCACGGTGTGTGCGACCACGCTTGTAATTACAGCAGAACAATCTTCGCGTTCTCGTCATTTGCCGGTTTCTTCGATAGAAGAGGGGCATCAAGAAATGCTACGGTTACTTAATCAAATAGCAATTGAGGCCTCTGAGGTAAATAGTTATGTCGGAGAAGGTGCACTTAGGCAGGCGAGGAAAAATTTGGCTGCTTTGCCGCCATCTGTAATGGGTGAAAGACGCTGGCGTTTGACGATGGAAGCTGCGGAACAAGAACTTCGTATGGGTAATGAAGATGATGCGATCAGTCTATTTTCTAAATCTTTAACTTTGGTGCCATCGACTTCTGCTGATAGTTTTTGGCGTAGTTACACTTATTATCGCTTGGGTGTTGCCTACATGAGATTGGGCGAGACACAGAATTGCACGAGGCACCCGAATGCCGAGAGTTGTATCTTGCCTCTTCGCGAGGGGGGCATACACAGTGCCCAAGAACCATCTCGCAACGCTATAGACGTTTTCACTCGTGTTCTTGACGAGACTCCACAACCCACCGCTGAGAATTTAGAGGAACAGTTGCCGTCCCTTCATCTTGCGGCACGTTGGTTGCTTAATATCGCTACTATGACAATTGGTGAATACCCAGACAGTGTGCCGAGGGCCTATTTAATTCCAGAAAAAGCCTTTGAGTCAGATATTGAAATTCCTAGGTTTTTAAATGTTGCACCCAGTCTTGGTCTGAGTACTTTTGACATGAGTGGCGGAGTTATTGTTGATGATTTTAACGGAGACGACTATTTGGACCTGATTGTGTCAACTTGGGATGTTAAAGGACAGCTGCGATTTTTTTTGAATAAGAGAGATGGAACTTTTACTGATCAGACAGAACAGGCTGGGCTTTTTGGATTAGTTGGTGGTTTGAATATCGTCCAAGCTGATTATGATAACGATGGTGATGTAGATCTTTTTGTGATGCGTGGAGCTTGGTTACATGAACATGGGCGGCATCCTAATTCACTATTAAGAAACAATGGCAACGGAACATTTACGGATGTAACGTTCGCAGTTGGTTTGGGCGATGTGCATTATCCAACCCAAACGGCATCGTGGGGTGACTACGATAATGACGGAGATCTAGATCTATATATTGGCAACGAATCATCCTCCCGGCTAAGCGCACCGAATCAGTTGTTTAGGAATAATAACGATCATACGTTTACGGATGTTGCGGCTCTAGCTGGAGTCATGAATCATGGATACACAAAAGCGGTGGTGTGGGGAGATTTTGATGCCGACCGATTCTTGGATCTCTATGTGTCCAATGGTGATGGCCGTAATCGTTTATATCGCAACAATGGCAATGGAAGTTTTACAAATGTTGCTAGACAGCGTGGCGTGGAAAGACCATTGTCAAGTTTTCCCGCATGGTTTTGGGATGTGGATAATGACGGTGTTCTGGATCTTTATGTGTCGGCCTACGCAGCTGATGTTGAACACATGGCAGCGAGCGCAATGAATCTACCGGTGGGGGTAGAACTAGCGCGTCTTTATCGGGGCATAGGCGCCGGCCGTTTTCAAGATGTTTCCAGTTCGTACAATCTAGGACAACCAAATGCTGCAATGGGTGGAAATTTTGGTGATTTGAATAACGATGGGTATCTAGACTTTTATGTAGGAACCGGATATCCACCGTACCATAGTTTGATGCCGAACGTTATGAACATTAATGTGAAAGGCTCTCGATTCGTCGATGCGACCTATTCAGGAGGGTTCGGTCATCTTCAGAAAGGTCATGGCGTGGCATTTGCCGATCTCGACCAAGATGGGGATCAAGATGTGTTTGAGCAAATGGGAGGGGCCTATCCCGGGGATCGGTTTGGTAATGTGCTATACGAAAATCCTGGATTTTTGAATCATTGGATTTCCATCAAATTAATTGGTGTGCAATCGAATCGATCTGCAATAGGAGCGCGTATCAAGATTGACTTACTTGAAGACGGTATTCGACGCTCAATTTACCGGCATGTTAATAGTGGGGGTAGTTTCGGTGCCAATCCGCTTCGACAAACGATAGGTTTAGGCCAAGCAAAAAAAATTGAAAAGCTTGAGATTTTTTGGCCTACGACTGGATTGACCCAAACGTTTAGTGATGTTCTTGGTAACCAAGTAATTCGAATTAAGGAAGACCAATCGTCATATGAGCGGATAACTCTGAAGGTCGGAAGGTTTGGTAGTGTTCAGTGAGGGTGCCAGACATGGTTAAAAAGGCCACACGATTATTGTGCGTCGCCTGTGTTTGTAGCATCAGTTGTGAGGGAGGTGGGCCTGTTGAGGTGGTCTCTGATGATCAATTTCTTCAGCAGCAGTCTGCAACAATTTGGCCTTTTAGTATTGAGGTACCAGAGGCTGACTTAGTTGATTTGCAAAAACGATTAGAGCGTGCACGCTATCCAGATGAATTGAATGGAGTTGGGTGGGCCTATGGAACGCCGCGTGCATACATGGAAGAACTGGTTGCTTACTGGCGCGACGAGTTTGATTGGCGTGAACAAGAACGTCAACTCAATCGATTTAACCAATTTAAGACGAACATCGATGGATTGGACATTCATTTTATCCATCAACGATCTGTGCATAGTGAGGCGTTGCCAGTATTGATTGTGCATGGCTGGCCTAGTTCATTTATGCAGTTCCATAAGGTGATTAACCCGTTGGTTAATCCTGAAAATTACGGTGGTGTTCCTGGCGATGCATTTCATCTTGTCGTCCCGTCTATTCCAGGCTATGGATTTTCTGATCAACCCAAAAAACCAGGGTACGCAGCAGCGGAAATGGGAGATATTTTTATTGAGTTAATGAGTCGGTTGGGTTATGACAAGTACGGCGTTCAAGCTGGTGATTGGGGTGCCCCAATCGTAGCCCACATAGCAAGAAACAATAGCGTTCAAGTGGTAGGCATGCATACTGAGACCTGTCGAGGGGGCCCCCCGGTTGGTGTCGCTGATCCCACGGAAGGTGTTCCCGTTTTCGAACTTGAGCGTATGCGTGATCGCCAAGCTTTTTTTTCTGATGAAGAACAAGGATACCGGGCGATTCAGGGAAGTAAACCTCAGACTTTAGCGTATGCGTTGAATGATTCACCGTTAGGTCAAGCAGCTTGGATCGTGGAAAAATATAGAGCCTGGAGTGATACCTCTGGAGATCTAGAAAGTAAATTCTCAAAAGATGAATTATTGACAAATATTTCAATCTATTGGTTCACGCAAACGTCAAATTCTTCAGGCCGTCTATATTTTGAGGGTAATCGGCGGAACTCAATTAATCCTCCCTCACAGCATGTGCGTATCGAGGTGCCTACGGGTTGTGCTGCTTATCCGAAGGATGTTGGATTTACTCCGCGTTTGTGGAACGAGGCCATTTACAATGTGACTCGTTTTACCATCTTGCCTAGAGGGGGGCACTTTGCCGCTTTAGAAGAACCGGAATTATATGTTAACGAAGTACGAGCCTTTTTCGGTGAATTGCGGTAGTCTGGTGCATATTAGGCATTATTTAAGGAGGTTTCAGATGGGCTGTTGTAGGCAGGCGTCTTTTTTTATTTCTGGAATCGTATGTTTTTCTATGTTTTTGGCTGTTCCTGTTTTAGGTCAATCTTCTTCTGCTGGGGCATCCGCTGAGAGTTCCACTGATGCTTGGTCTGTACCACGGACCGCTTGGGGTCATCCTAACCTTGAGGGTGTATGGACCACAGATGATGAGAGTCATGTGCCTGTTGAGCGAGCGGAGGATTTAGCTGATCGGTTGGAACTTACCTCAGAGGAGGTTGCTGCAAGTATTGCAGGTAGAAAAGCTGGTTTGGAAATAGGTTCGGCAGGCACAAGTGATGGACCTGCCCATTGGTACGAACACGCTGGGGAGGATGCCTCGGCGCGAACATCTTTGATTGTATACCCGCCGAATGGAAGAGTTCCTCCGTTGACTAGTGAAGGTGCGCAGAGGTGGGATAATAGGATGCAAGACACCCGTACTCTTTTGTCTGGGGGGAGTGCTGGGGGAGGGCCTTTCAATGGTCCTGAAGATCTTGATTTGCGTGATCGCTGTATTACCAGAGGCCTGCCAAATACTTATTTTCCAAGTGCTTACAATAATGCATTTCAGATTGTTCAAAATGAAGATCACGTCGCCATTCTTTACGAACGTTTACATGAGCATCGTATGATTTCTCTCGATGAGCGGCCTCATCTTGACGCGTCAGTAAGGCAATATTTTGGAGACTCACGAGGTTATTGGGACGGTGATACGCTTGTTGTTGAAACGACCAATTTCGGAGGTGTTAATTTTCGCGGTTCCATGGAGGGGTTGCACCTTGTGGAACGCTTTACTCGGATTGATAACGAAACGGTTAATGTGGAGTTTACGGTGAGTGATCCCTCAACTTGGACTAGTGACTGGAAGGTAATCATGAATGCTAAGTCGGATCCCAGCTATTGGCAGATTTTTGAGTACGCCTGTCATGAAGCCAATTACGGCATGTTCAATATTTTGAGTGGTGCTCGTGCGTTGGAGGCAAGGCAAGCAGCTAGTGGATCAAAATAGTGTTTTGAGTTTTTTGCTGTGACTGTTTTTTTAGGCAGTTCATTTTATACGGGCAGAGTAATGACGGCTCTGCCCGTAATTTGTGTACGCCTGAATGTCACCGGTAAATAGGCAAGATAATCATGATATTAATACGCGTTTTCGCTCTATGTTTATCCATGGCACTTCCCGTGGTTTGTTTTGGCCAAATACAGGCTCCTGTTATTAACAGTCAGATACGCCATACTCATGGGCAGACTGTGGTGCCAGTTTATGAAGGTTGGTATAGGGATAGTGAAAATCGGCAGTACGTAAGCTATGGATACGTCAATCTCAACCTTCTAGAGACAGTCGATATTCCACTAGGTCCAGCGAACGTAATTTCACCGGGGAACTTCGACCAAGGTCAACCGACGCATTTTTTACCTGGACATCATAAAGGTGTGTTCGTTATAGAAATAACAGCGGAACGCATATCTACGGAAATCACTTGGACTTTGGGAATTCCAGATCAGTTAATGACGATTCCATCTAATCTTGGACCTTTATATCAAATCGAAGGTTTGGTAAAAAACGGCGGGCCGTTTCCTGGAAATACTCCTCCGGAAATAAAATTTGATCGCCATAGTCAATTTGTGCAGGGACCTCGTGGGACAATGATGGACACTATTACGACCCGAGTAAATCATCCGGTAAATCTCAATGTGTGGATCACTGACGATGGTTTACCCGGATATTTTGATCCATTGATCATCAGATCTCTACAAGGGAGTCAGCGGCGTCGACAAGGACGCCAACTAAGTTTAACGTGGAGTAAATATCGAGGCACAGGAAAAGTTCACTTTGATGGCCTCTCCCCTGATATTAAGTCTGAAAAAGCCAAAACGATAGTTCGTTTTGAAGATCCTGGTCAGTACATGCTGAGAGTTCTTGCTTCTGATGGTTCGGGTTTTAATGGTTGTTGTTGGACGAATGGCTACGTTAAAGTTGTAGTTGAGTAAGGTGGGACAGATATGAGGAAGCAATATATTTTTTGTAAGAGGTGTTCGATGGTTGTCGTATTTGTGATTTTATCTGCTGTGTTTATGAGGGCAAATGAAATTCAAGCGCCTAAGGCCACCGATTCTGAAGCCGTAACCTTTGCAAGAGACATAGCTCCAATTTTTCAGGAAAAATGTCAATCCTGTCATCGTCCAGACAGTATGGCACCGATGTCTCTTTTGACTTACGAAGAGTCTCGCCCTTGGGCACGTTCAATTAAGGCACGTGTTACGGCTGGAGAGATGCCACCGTGGTATCTAGATAAAACTGTCGGTATTCAGCAATTTCTCAATGATATTTCTTTAAGTGATGAAGAAGTAGCGGCGATAACGCTCTGGGTTGATAATGGAGCCCCGCCAGGAAATCTAGACGATATGCCTCCACCTCGTCAGTGGCCTGATGGGGATAGATTTCGTCTTGAAGAAACACTCGGTCCACCTGATCACGTTGTAAAGTTTGCTTCATTTACAATGCCTGCTGTGGCGCAGGATACATTTTTTAGGCCGTTTGCTGATATTGGATTGGACAAACCTCGCTGGGTACGAGCTGCTGAGACAAAGCCCTCCGGAAAAGAGGGACGCCGTATTGCTCATCATGCGTCGGCATATTTGTATCAACCAGAAACTTCGGAGTTTCTTGAAGCTGAAAGTGAATTATTTGCCGGGCAGGCGGCCGCTGATGCTGTTCTGCAGGTAGCTCAGGAGAGACGCACAGGTGATCCCGTTGACACACGGGAAATGTTTACAGAATGGGCACAAGGTAAGAGTGGCGAAATTTATCCGGAGGATACCGGGAAACTGATAAAACCAGGTGCTAAATTTGAAGTCCAAATTCACTATCATGCTGTGGGAGAAGAGATTACCGATCAACTGGAGATGGGATTATGGTTGTATCCCGAAGGTGTCACGCCGAAATACAGCGTTACTTATGTGTCTGTCGGAACCCAAAATAACAAACCACTGCACATTCCACCTCATTCTGTGACCATGCATCAGGGGTCTTATACTCTCCCGGCGCCAGCCATCCTTCATAATTTTCAACCGCATATGCATTACCGTGGCAGCGCATTTTCAATGGAAGCTATCTATCCAGATGGGCGTCGGGAGTTGCTGAATCACGCCGACCGCTTCAGTAACGATTGGCATGTAAGTTATATCTATGATCCGGATTTTGCACCGCTACTTCCACGAGGAACGGTTTTGCAAATTACCGCGTGGCATGACAACACCTCTGCGAATCGTAACAATCCCGATCCTAGGCAGTGGGTGGCTTATGGAAGCAGGACAGTTGATGAGATGGCGCACTCCAACAGCCAGATCATTTTCATTACAGAGGATGATTATGAGCAGATGCAGGCTGCGCGGCTGGAAATGAGTGCGCAAAATTAAGATCTAATGTTCACAAATTTTAGAGACAATAATTTCCTTAGAGCCATTCTTAGTAAGATGTTTTCATTTCGTTGATTTCTGCAAAATGATCACGTCGCCATCTTCGTTCCCATGAGAGCCTCGACGGATTGTCCCATCGATAATGAGTACCGCTGTATCTGCAACGGCCACATCTCGCGCTGAATTTCTCGTCTGATAATTTCCTATGATCTCCGGATCAGATGGGTCTGAGAGATCGACGATCGTTAAACCAGCAGGACCATCAGCAACATAAGCGAATGTATCAGCAAATCTTGCCCGTTGAGCGTCACCTGGCGTTGAAAATGTAGTTATCAAGAGTGGTGATTGTTGGTTTGACACATCGTAAATTTGTAACGTGCCACTCGGGTCATCAATCTGTGGCTCTGTTCTTAGAGCCCTTAGTGGATCGTATGGCACGCCACCGAGCAAGACAGCGATATTGGGAGCGGACTCCATGATGTCTACGTGGCGAGGAGCCGAGGCTGATTGAAGCATTCCCACAGGTTCTAAAGGATCTGCAGCCGTCATATCTAGCACGTAAAAGCCCGCTGGATGATCTACGCCGTATGCCTGAGTTCCAAACATTGCAACATCCCGAGCGTACCCGTCTGTGTAAACAGATCCCACAGACACCGGATGAGTAAGATCGGAGATGTCAATTACATCGATTCCTGACATGTGATCGGCGACGACTGCACGTGAACCTGAGACCGCTACATTTTTTGCTTGACCCGGTGTTTTTATAGAACCAAGCAGGTTGGGTTTGGTGGGGTCTGTGACATCGACAATCCAGAGTCCAGAATGCCCAGCAGCAACGTACACCAAGGATCCAATGACCTCGAATCCCCAGATTTTTTCTGGAAATACGTGCGAACCTTTTCGTGTTGGTGTCGCGGGGTTCTGAATATCAAAGATGGTCAGTGTTTCGGAAACTGATATAAATGCAAGCGTGCCTTCAGCCTCCACTAAATCAATCGGACCAGATATCGATCCTACTGGGGTGAAGCTGACGCTCTGTCCGTACACTGACACAGTGTGAACGGTTAAAAGACTCAGTAAAACAAAAGCGACGACAGCGGAAATTGTCTGATGGGCTGCTGTCATCATGCACCTCCATTTGAAAAACAATAGAGCTTTGATTGTGTGCGTACAATCAAATATTTTCCTGCAACTGCCGGTGTTGCTAAAGTCATTTCGTTTAGTGAATTTGTAGCCATAATTTCAAATTCTTGTCCTGCCTTAATGACATATGTATCACCATCTTCGCTAATCACAAAAATTCTGTCATTGTATGCCCACGGGGACGCGGTAAATCCACTTCCGGGGCGCAGTCGTTTTCGGCTGTAGATTTCTTTACCGGACTGTGCATCGTGTGCCAACATTAATCCTCGATCTAACAAGGTGTAGTACACACCTTTATGTACAAGTGCCGAAGTGACATAGGTGCCAAGCAAGGGTTGAAACCAAGCAATATAGGGATGGTCGGTTGGGCTGTCTGGATTCATGGAGATGTCGCCACTTCCACCAGGACGAACTGCATAGACTGGACGTATCGATGAGCCAGGATACCCTGAGCTAAGGTAGACGAGACCATCCTTGGCGAATGGGGTTGGTGCGACATTTCCAGTCATTCCTCGAAGTTCCCATAAGATATTTCCATCAAGATCATACGAACGTACTTTTTGTCTGGCCGTAATAACCAATTCCGTTCGCAGTTCGTTTTCCCATACCAACGGGGTCGACCAGTTTTCAGTTTCTTCTCGCAAGACGCGCCATTCTTGCTTGCCAGTGAGGGCATCAAAAGCGATTAAGAATGATTCCGTCGTGTTATCGTTGACCACGTACAAGCGGTCGTTATGTATTACAGGGGAGGCAGCTGGCGCAAACTCCTGATGGCCATTAAACGCCCCGATCTCCTGTTTCCATATCAGTTTGCCATCCATATTGAGAGCAGCGACCAGACCAATGCTGCCAAAGTAAACATATACATGTCTCCCATCAGTTACCGGGGTTTCGGACGCGAAGCTGGCTTTCAGATGGCGTTTAATGGTCGGAACGGTGGACTGCAGTTCGTGTTCCCATTGAATGGTGCCGGTTTTTAAATCAATGGCGTACACCATCCAACGATGGGGAGCAACGGCGTCTGTTTTCCCGTGTAAGTCGCCCGGATCGTACAGGCCTTTGACCGGCTGCGGTTCAGTTCCTGCACTAATAGCGGAGGTCAGAAAAATATGGTCACCCCAAATGACTGGAGAACTCCACCCAAGGCCTGGGATGTCTGTTTTCCAAACGACATTGTCTGTTTCGCTCCACTGATCCGGCAGGCCAGGATTGTCAGGAGCTACTCCTGCTGCGGGTCCTCTAAAACTAGACCATTCATTTTGGGCAAATAGATTTGGAAGAAATAATAGTACCAAACAGATGCTAAGCAACGGAGCCTTCATCATCCCGTTTCTTCTCCTTGAGTCAAACTTTGATTCAACACGGCATTATAGACTGCACTGTACCCGTTGAAACCATTTCCTATTTAGTCACTCGGTTTTGGCCAACGATGTATGTTTATGGAACCAACTCTGAAAATTAGTGCCCAGCGGTCGTGATTGAACTGGAGCTGGGGCGTTGTTCTTGCGGATTAGATCCTTTCTGCTGATGCGTCTGAAAAAAACAAGCTTTTTAGCACCCATTTGAAATCTTCCAAGATCATGTATGTTGTGGGCACAAGAATCAGAGTAATAAATGTGGCGAACACGACACCAAAGGACAGTGAAATTGCCATAGGTACCAGAAAAGCGGCTTGAATACTGCCCCCAGCCATTAGTGGTGCCAGCCCCGCAAATGTTGTAAGTGAGGTCAGAAGGATAGGCCGAAACCTTACAGAGGCAGCGTTTTGTACTGCGATTGGCAAATCATGTCCTAGTAGTTTTTGGCGATTTACAAAATCCACCATGACTAAACTGTCGTTGACTACGACGCCGGACAACGCTACTAATCCCATCATCGAAAACATGGTGAAATCGATACCCATAATTACATGCCCCCAGACTGCTCCTACAATGCCAAAGGGAATAGCACTCATGATAATGAGGGGCTGAATATATGATTTTAGGGGAATGGCGAGCAGTGCATAAATGCCAAAGAGTGCGATAACAAAACCAAGTTGTAGCCCAGCTATACTCTCCGCCTGTGCAGCTGTCGCCCCTTCGAATGAATAACGCACATTGGGAAAGTTAGCTAACACCGTTGGAAGAATACGGTTCTCGATATCTTCGTTCACGACCCCACCAGATGTGATGGTTTCATCAACAGACGCTTGTACATTAACAGCACGATTTCTGTTAACTCGTTTAATTGAGGAAAATCCTCGACCGGGATCCACAATGGCGACATGATTAAATGCAACTTCAGCGCCTGCAGGTGTTCGGATCCGCATGTTTTCAAGATCGCCCAAGGAGCGTCGCTGGTCGGCTGGATACCGAACCATAACCCGGATGTCATCACGCCCACGTTGAATGCGTTGGGCTTCATCGCCATAAAAGGCTTGTCGCACCTGCCTACCAAGATTCTGTAGGCTGAGGCCGAGGGTTTCGGCGGCTGGTTTAATGCCTAATTTCAGTTCTTCTTTTCCGACTTCAAATGTATCGGAGACGTCGAAAACGCCGGCGTAAGAGACCAGATGTCTTTTGAGACTGTCGGCCGCGGCTTCCAAATTTTCAATATTTGGGCCCGTTAACATAAGGTCTACATCATCACCTGCCGAAAATTGTGATCCACTGAACCTAAGTTGCGTGGCTTCAGGAATTGGTTCCGTTAAGGCGCGCCACCGGTTACTAATGTCTTCAGCACGTATTTGTCGTTCTTGTGCCGGGACTAATTCGATCTGGACTTCCCCTATGTGTCCGGCGGCCGAACCAGACCCACCCATATTGGCGCCTGGAGCCGCTCGTGCTCCTGGTCCTGCCGAAGCCATTCTTTGTTTCCCAATGGTCGTAAGAACATGGCGAAAAACGTCTGTTCCGGTTTCATTGAGCAGTGCTAGCTGCAGTGCGGCAGCGCTTGTTTCAAGTGTTCGGATTGCTTCAGAGGTGACATGTGCCGGAGTGCCCTGTGGCATTGTTACGGACGCTGCTATTGTTTCTGGTTCCGGAGATGGAAAGAAGTGAAACGCAATGCGTCCGCCGAGGACCAGGCCAAGCGTAAGAAGTAGTATTGAAGCGAACACAGCAAATGAGAGATACCGCCACTGGAGACAAACCCCAAGAACCGGGGTGTATATTTTTTTCACAAAGTGCATTAGGCCGTTAGCAAACATTCGCTGCGTGCGCCGTAAAGGACCAGGTGGACGAGTCGTGTTTTTGAGATGAGAGAGGTGAGCGGGCAATATGTTGAGTGACTCGACGAGTGAAAACAGCAAACATGGAATTACGACTAAAGGAAGGAAGATAAAGATTTTTCCCATCATGCCTGGCACAAACATCATCGGCGTGAAGGCTGCGACCGTTGTTAATACGCCGAAAGTGACAGGGGTGGAAATTTCTTGAGCGCCTTCAATGGAGCCCCGCAAGCCCTCGCCATGCATTTCCTGATGGCGGAAAATATTTTCACCAACCATGATCGCGTCATCTACAACGATACCAAGTACTAAAATAAACCCGAAGGTGGATACCACACTCACCGTGACATCAAGGCCAGGCATCAACATTACCGTGCCGAGAAACGAAATAGGAATTCCGAGGCTGACCCAAAATGCGAGTCTCAATTCCAGGAAAAGTGCTAGAACTAAGAATACCAATCCGAAGCCGCTCAAACCGTTTCTCAGCATGAGCGCTAGACGTTCACTTAGTATGGATGCTTCGTTTTTCCATACTGAAAGCTCGATTCCTTGCGGTAGGGTTCCAATTGTACGCTCGACGTAATCGGTTACAGCACGAGCAATTGTCAGATCGCTTTGATCCCCTGATCGCAACACTTCAACCAGAACCGTTGGCTCGTTGTCGAAACGAGCAAATTCATCAGTTTCTGCAAACCCATCGACAACAGTTGCTACGTCACCGAGAGATAGTCGGGTGCCGTCCGCTCGGGCCAGCAGCACCAAATCTTCGTATTCATTGCCGCGGTAGGCTTGACCAATCGTCCGAAGAAGTATTTCTCCGCTGTCACTTCGTACTGAGCCACCAGGCAGATCTAAGGATGATCTTCGGACTGCTTGAGCTACATCATCGAACGTCAGTCCGTGGCGCCGAAGAGCCAGTTCGGAGACCTCAATAGAAATTTCGTAGGGGCGTGTGCCAACAAGTTCGACGAGGGACACTTCTGGCATGGCCGAGATGTCGTCCCGAATACGTTCAGCAATGGTTTTGAGAGTGAGTTCGTCTGCTTGCCCTGAAACGGCCAACTCCATTACGGTGTTTCTGCTGATAATTTCTCGAATGATGGGTTTTTCAGTTTCTGCAGGAAATGTATCGATGGCATCGACATTATTTTTAACATCGTCTAAGACTGTCCTGGTAGTTGCTCCAGTTTCAACTTCAATCATGACGACACCACGCCCCTCGTAGGCTTCGGAGGTGATCTCTTTAACACCCTCAATGCCTTGAACGGCCTCCTCAATCCGAATACACACTGCTTCCTCGACTTCTTCCGGAGCAGCACCGAGGTACGGGACTTCTACAGAGATCATATCGAGCGTGAATGAGGGAAACGTTTCTGCTCGCACATTAAAGAAACCGATAGCTCCACTGACAACGATAAAAGCCATCAGCAAATTTGCAGCTACGGTATTGCGCGCGAACCAGTCAATCATTCCGTTCATGGTGTGCTTGTGCTTAATCCTTATATTTTCTCGTTAATTCGACGAGTGATGTGTTCCGATGCGATAGAGATGGTCCGCCGTGCGAAGTACGAACGATCTCTGAGCAACAGCCATCGAGGCCAATGTTGACGCGTGCATCATATTAGTGCCAAGTAACTCGTACTCGGTCCCAGGTGCAATAACGGTTGTTTTTCCTTCCTCACTCTGGAAATAAATCCGCCCATCTACGAAGACTGGAGAGGCCGAGTAATTACCCCCGATGCGTTCCTGCCAATGTTGTTCTCCTGAGATGGCGTTTACACACGTGACAATGCCGTAGTCATTCACAAGGTACAGTTCGTCGCCAACGAGTAAGGGAGATGGTGTGAGGGGGGCACCTCTTCGCAGTGACCAGGCAATATGCGAATCAGTCACATCTCCTGAACCGTTAGCACGTACAGCAATCACCGACGGAACCTGGAATCCTGTTGCGATGTAGACAAGGCCGTGTCCATACACAGGTCTTGGTACATTCGAGAAGCCATCTTCGTAGCGAACGCGCCAGAGTTCTTTCCCAGTAATGGGATCATATGCAGCCGTGCGAAACGCGCCCACACTAATCAGTTGGTCGTGGTCGTCTACTTGCACAATCAAAGGGGTAGAGTACGCCTGAGAGACAGGAGTTTCCCGTTCGACTTTCCATCGAACATCTCCGGTATTCCGATCGAGTGCAATGACAAAGGCCGTATCAAAACCATCGCAACTGAAAATCAGTAAATCTTTGTAAAGAATCGGGGACCCCCCATTTCCATGTTGTGAGGCATAAGGGAATTTCCGGGTCCACAGGATTTCTCCTGTGGTGGTCAACCCTGCTGTTCCTGTCGCTCCGAAATGTACAAATACTTGCTTGTCATCAACAACAGGGGATGGTGAGGCAAGACTGTTCTTAGGATTTGGAGAACGCAAGTCATCTGTTCGAAAAACCTCAACGTCTATTACTGGTTTTCCATCGTTCAGATTAAATGCCATAAGCCTGAGAGATCCTTCAGGTTCCTGTGTGGCTGTTGTTAACCAGACATGTCCATCGGCAACAATCGGTGAAGACCAGCCAGATCCTGGGACTGGACTCTTCCAGATAATATTCTCCGAGTCGCTCCATTCGATCGGGAGGCCAGTTTCTGAGGAGTGTCCTTGTCCAGACGGCCCACGAAAGTCAGGCCAATCTTTGGTTTGCGTGGTATGTTCACTGATGAGAACAAGGAATACAACCAGCCACAACAGAACGACGTTTCGAGCAGTCATGGTGACATTCTAGTCCTGTTTGTAATGGTTCGATACTAATTTGTAATAGGTCAGTATAATCATTTGAAAATATGTGAAACCAGTCTGAATTTGTATATTGAACTTAGATTTCCTGGTTTACTGTTTGGATCTGGTGACTGGAGCGATAGGAGGGCAATGAAGATGTTGGTATTAAAGAAGTTACTGAAGGTTTGGGTTGTTCTAACACCATTGTTGTTCTGTTCAGGCGTGATGCCTGTTTTAGCTCAGCCATTGAATAATCTACCTAATCCGTATCGAACAATAGAAAATTATTTCAAAATGCCTAACGGACGAACGTGGGGCGCTACCAGCGCTGTTGACATTGATCCCGACGGAGTTTCAATTTGGGTCGCAGAGCGATGCGGGGCGAATAATTGTGCGGATTCTGCACTGCCGGTAGTGCTCAAGTTTAATGCTGCCGGAAATTTAGTTAGGAGTTTCGGATCGGATATGTTTATTTTTCCGCACGGATTCCATGTCGATGCTGTTGGTAACGTGTGGGTGACTGATGCACAGGGTCCGAATGGTGAGGATGCTAATCGAGAAGGCAAAGGCCATCAGGTTGTAAAGTTCAGTCCAGAAGGTGAAGTGCTCCTGATATTGGGAACGCCAGGAGTGGCAGGAGACGGCAGCGGCCCGTTGCTAAACACGCCATGTGATGTGGTTACTGCACCGAACGGAGACATTTTTGTTTCAGAGGGACATTCTGGGCAAAATCCCAATGCTCCTCCTGATACCGTGGCTCGAATTGTCAAGTTTGATAAAGATGGGAATTATTTAAAGCACTGGGGACAATTGGGTTCTGAACCCGGAGAGTTTCGCACTCCTCATGGAATGGCGTTTGATTCCCAGGGGCGTCTCTTTGTCGCAGATCGAGGAAACAATCGAATTCAGATTTTTGATCAAGAGGGGAACTTCCTGGATCAGTGGACGCAGTTCAGTCGCTTAAGTGGAATTTTTATTGATAAAGACGATATGTTGTACGGTGCCGATTCTGAATCAAATGATGTTCGCAATGCTGGGTGGAAACGTGGCACGCGTATAGGTAGTGCGAAAACGGGAGAGGTGCTATTTTTCATTCCGGATCCTGATCCAGACCCTGGCCGTGGGACGAGTGCCGCGGAAGGCGTAGCGGTTGATAGTGAGGGCAATATTTATGGTGCGGAGGTCGGGCCTCGCGCCTTGAAGAAATACATTAGGCCGTAAGGTGACTGATTTGTCTTATGGTAAAGCGAACGAAAATTTTTGTTGCAATAACAGCTGCTGTAATCTCGACGTCATCATTGATAGTGCGAACGGCAGAGATTCTCGATAGGAGAGTTGTAATAATTGTTCCGGCTGTTGCTGACGACAGATTAAGTCCTACTAGGGAAGCACTCACTTTTTGGAATGAAACACTTCGGGAATTACGTTTAAAAACGAAACTTGTTGAACAAGCATTGATTGTCGCGTCAGCCGATACTCGTGCGTATGAAAACTATGCCCAACAGCTCTGGCGACAGGCCGGTCGCCTCTCTTCTGAACAGCCGGGACCAAAGGCGCCTCGGGAGTTACTCGACATTGATGGAGAGATCGTGGTGTTTTTATCTAAACAACGGCTAATGTCGTTTGCGTGGCCGGTCGGGAAAACTCAAAAATATTTTGTGGCGATCGGCACTCGACCAAGTGATCCGCAAGAAAATCCAGCGAATATTCATAACGTAATTGCCCATGAATTGGGACATGCACTGGGCTTGACGCACAGTAGAAATCCTATGGCACTTATGTGTAGTCCTTGCCGGTCTTTTGTGATTGGGTCGTACGAGAAGCGGTTTTTGCCTTTAACAGCAGAAGATCGGTCAAGATTATCAGAGTTGTATCGTTAATTGTACCTTGCCTGAATTTGGCGTTTGGGTTTTGGAATGGGCTCTCCTGGCACTCATCGTTTCCGTGTTTTTCGCGGGGTATTATCCTGACGTGCGAATCCTCGCGCAATTCCATATACACCGAAAATCAAGGCCAAGGCGCCAGCTGGCACGGCTAATATTCCGAGTCCAGGATCCCCACCATAAATTTTTAAACCCCCGAGAAAAAACCCGCTAGGTAATAAAAGGCTGGCAGCGATGAGGCTGGCCGAAATTTCTGACAACCTGCGAAGTTCCATGTTGGGTAGTGTTTGTAGAAACAAACCAAAAACGATATGAATCAATCCGAACAACGCACCGTGCGCGTGTGCAAGTGTCCACAACAGGCGCCTCGTTTCATTGGACACATCTAAGTACATACGCAACTTGAACCCATGCATGAGTTCCAGTGCCAACCCTAAGGTTAAAAACACGAGGAGCGACCACCATCCAAAACGGAGATGTTTGAAGGCGTAGGGACGCAAAATTTTTATTTCAGACACGGCCTACTCTCTCAAAAAAATTGGTCGATTGTCGCGTTGATTGAGAATTCGACGAAATTCATCAAATAACAAATTCCCATCGTTTCCCACCAAGAGTTCTGGATCTCGCCGTTGTCGCGACATCTGGCTTGCTTGCCATGATTGCAGCAATGGTAACGCGAACTTTATTCTGTTTTCCCGCGAATCCAAATAATTGTACTCAAGCGTTTCATATCCTGAAACTTGGCGTAACGACCGATACGCAATAAACCGGATCGCTTCGTACGGATCATTTAAAAGTTCTAGAAGATGTGGTGTCATCCAGCTTGTACCGGATGCTTTCTGTGCGGGTGCCCAACCGAATGCCCACGTAGTTAACGCACGTTGTCCGGCATCTCCCTTCATAGCCCACAGGAGAGATGCCGCTATTTGTTCTTCGTCTTTATTAAGTTCGGGAATGGGAATTTGATAACGCTCTTCCAGAACAGCGCCTGTCCATGAGAGAGTTTTGTCCAAGTGGCATAGATTACAGGCGTTCGGCCGTCCGTATTCGATGGTTTCAGAGATGGACGGACTACTTATCGTATGGCTACGCACTGCCTTGAGCAATCCATAGGAGCTGTAGGGCATATGACAGTTATAACAAAGGCTTCCAGTCGAGTCCTGCGCATGTCCGGTGTGTTGAGCCACATTGGTGCGAAACGTATCGTGGCACTGAAGGCAGGCTTCGTTTGTGTCCATGTCACTGGCCACCTGATGTGTATCTGCCCACGTGGAGATTGGCCGAGGATCGTCCGTGCTTTTATGCATGTTGTGACAGGAAAAACACGACAACGTTTCTGAAGAATTATGATCTACAGTATTCGTGAAACATGGTGAATCAATGAGTCCGTTGTATTCGCGACCAGACACTCGAATCATTCCGTCCGGCCAGAATGAACCGGCAACAAAATCAGGATCCTTTGCAACAAAAGCATTCAGTGCTTGAGATCCGAGTTGTTTCATCGGTTGAGGAATAAATCGCGTTTCACGCAGCTCATCTCCTGGAGAATACGGGAAGCCCTCAGCGTTCGCATGACGTTCTCCCGCACTGTCGTAAAATTCCCACACACTGTGACATTGACCACAGACCTGAGAGGATCGTTGCGGACTTAAGCTACTTGGTTCGACGATGGACGAATCGGGTTCGTCGCTGAGGTAACTACGGTATCGAGTTAATGGATTTTGATGTTTTTGAATATGTTCGGTGGCTGGTCCGTGGCACGCTTCACAAGCAATCCCAAATTCTGCAACAGTTGTATCAACTGCCTGATCTTCGATAGGTAGATCCAGAAATGGCGCGCGGAACTGGGTTTTCGGATGAGTGGTATGACACGCCAGACAGATAGCATTCCAATGCCCATCTGTCATGGACAACGACTGGTTTGGTGGATGTAACACCACAGCACTTCTGGGAACCCATTTGTTTTCTGAGATGATGTAGACACCTGGTAACACGTTCAAGGCACGGTCGTGCCCGGTTGAGTACCAGTAAATCTGTTGATGATGTGATCCTGTAATCATTACGACTTGACGTGTAATTTGATTGATAGTGGATTTAGGGGAGTCTGGTTCAGTAAATGTGGCCCAAAACTCATTGCCACGTTGCTCTAGATGCATAGTGTCTCCATGAACGTCTGACACGTAAACATCATCAAAATTTGCGATGACGGTTTCTGGTGTTGCAATTTGCGTCATAGTGCGATGATAGGATCCGTACCAGCTGTTGTACTGAGAAGGATGACAAGCTTGGCAAGCTGAGGAAGATACAAAACCATCGGCCTGGATTTGAACGGGCCGATTGACAATCTGTTCTTCTGGTTTGTGAGGTTTTCTTGCCAACGTGGACACCAGCCCAAGGACGACGGTTGCGGCTATGATTAGCCGAAGCGGAAGAGAAACTGATTTCACGTTTATGATGATAGTGCAATCATGGGGTTAGCCGCACGCATTAGTCTGCGTTCGGATAGGGATGTTTAGTTCCGGATATACTTCGGATAGAAAGAAAATTTAAGATGACTAAAACAACCTCTTCGGGACGGCTCTCTGTTCTGATTATCAGTTGCTCACTTAATGGTTCTAGTCGTTCTCGTCTCTTGGCTCAGACTGCGGAGTCGTGCCTCAATGATGAAGACGTTGATGTCGACCTTATCGACCTTCGAGAATGGGATTTGCCATTTTGTGACGGGCAGGAAAGTTATAATCATCCGTCCGTAGCCCCATTGACCACTCTCGTCAAGGACGCCGCTGCGGTTCTCCTCGCCTCACCAATTTACAACTATGATTTGAATGCCGTAGCGAAGAATCTGATAGAAATGACAGGGTCGGCCTGGACTAACAAACCGGTGGGTTTTCTGTGTTCTGCGGGCGGCGCGGGCAGTTATATGTCACCGATGGGTATCTCGAACAGTCTGATGCTCGATTTCAGAAGTTTCATCATTCCGAGGTTTGTCTATGCACTCAAACAAGACTTTACTGAAAATGGTGATCCGTCGGCCCCGTTAAAAGATCGGATTTGTGAGTTGACTACAACGGCTGTCACGCTGGCGCGGGCTTTTGCTTGGATAGAAGAGCAAGATTCAACCGTGGGTTGAAACGGCGACTGAGATGCCCGATCAATATTGTCGCGGTTGCTGTGTATTTAGCTTCCCTGTAATTTCTAAAAGGCGGGGTCGTTCAAATCTTGGAGGACACCTATGATTTCTGTGCGATCGTTTAAGCGATCAACTCCGTTGGCTAGGCGAGATTTTTTGCGTGTTGTTCCAACAGGTATCACTGCTGGCATTCTCGCTTCTGCTCAAGTTTCTGCGCAATCAGATAGAGGAACTTCAACGAATGCTTTGACCGGAGCAACAAGGGCGTTAGGATTAGATTTTACAGTTGACGAACATGAATTGATGCGGGCAAGTGTTGCACGCAACAATCAGCGATACTTTCAACTTCGGAACACAGATATTCCTGAAGACGTTGAGCCGGCATTTTTTTTCCGGCCTTATTTGTCAGGAGATGTTCCAACCGGAAACGCTGCGCCAAATTTGAATATGACCGTAGCGAGCTCCGAATATGTCGAGAGACCTGCTGACCTGAACCAGTTGGCATTTTGGCCAATCTCAGATTTGGCTCAGTTGATCGAGCGAGGCCTACTCACTTCCACTGAATTAACTCGAATGTATTTGGATCGCCTAAAACGACATGGCGATCGACTCCGTTGTGTGGTAACGCTGACGGATGATTTGGCGCTGTCTCAAGCAGCTCAAGCAGATCAAGAGATTCGCAACGGAGAATATCGTGGCTTGCTACATGGAATTCCTTGGGGAATAAAAGATTTGTTTTCCACACGTGGTGTTAGAACCACATGGGGAGCACGGCCCTATCAAGATCAGATCATTGACATAGATGCCACCGTAGTAACTAGGCTCCGTGAAGCCGGAGCAGTGCTCGTTGCTAAATTGTCGATGGGTGCTCTAGCGCGGGGAGATCGATGGTATGGAGGTTTGACGCGTAATCCTTGGGATGTGTCCAGAGGATCA